>SDBT01000047.1_pt1 | contig 142501 bp, 113 predicted proteins | sample 2277101 | NCBI WGS metagenome assembly SDBT01 (sample SAMN10404973, study PRJNA504765) | marine sediment metagenome | isolation source: marine sediment core GS10_PC15, 103 cmbsf | place: Arctic Ocean: Southern Knipovich Ridge | collected 2010
GCATGCCTCACACTGAACTCCCTCAAGTACTTCGCCCTTAGCCGTTTTGCCGGTAATATGACAGCCGGCGCACTCCGGCTTTTTCTTCGCTTTGTCGGAGAGAACATTGAAGGCTCTGGCGTGTTTGACCTCAAGCCAGGAAGGCAAAGAGGAACAAAAATCGCTTCGGGGCAAAAATAACCTTGCACGTTGTGTCAAAAACAGGTAGTATGGCCGCAGGTAGACATGAATATTTTAATCGTCACGCAGCATTTTCCTCCGGAAAAAGGTGCCGTCAGGCGTCTTTTTGAATTTGCTCGCTATTTTGTCCGGCAGGGTGAACAAGTCTCTGTTATGACGGCTATCCCCAACTACCCTGATGGTATTGTCCCTGAGAAGTACCGGGGGAGCTTCTTTTATGCCGAGGAAATGAACGGCGTGAAAGTCTACCGCAGCTACGTGCTTCCCGCCTCCAATCGTTTTCCCGGCAAGAGGATGATCGGCTTCATTGTTTTCTTGATCACTACCTTGATTAATTCCTTCCGAGTCAAAGGGGATTTTGATTTAGTGCTGGCCTCCACGCCGCCGGTGACCTCGCCGGTGATCGGATGGATCTTGAGCAAAGTTAGGCGAGCCAAGTTTGTCATCGAGATTCGAGACCTACAACCAGAATCAGGCGAAGAGTTCGGTAACCTAAAGCAGTCGCTTTTCACCAGAATGTTGAAGAAATTTATGCATGCCTTGTATCGTAAGGCTGATCGAGTTGTTTCTGCCACTGATGGTATCACTGAATACGTGAAGGCCACTGTCCTTTCACCAGCGGTCGTTACCACTATCAAGTCAGGTGTGAATGATGACTTTTTGGACGCCGATTCTAATGGCATCCGGAAAAGGTTCGGGTGGGACGACAAATTCCTTGTTCTTTATGTGGGTACGCTGGGCTGGGCGCACAGCCTGGAAACTGTGATTGAGGCGGCTAGGCAGCTTGTAGATCAACCGGATGTCTTCTTTGTTTTTGCTGGTGACGGGCAGAGGAGGGGTGCGCTAGAAGGAATGGTTCGGGATTATGGGTTGAAAAACGTAAGTTTTATCGGAGTGCAGCCATTAGAGTCGATCCCCTATTTCTTACAGGCCAGCGACGTACTTGTCGAGAGCCTGCGAGAGGTTCCTATAACAAAAGGAACTTTTCCTTGCAAGCTCTTTGAGTACATGGCCTCGGGGCGGCCGATTGTTTTCGGTTCCCGCGAAGGGGAAGCTGTCCGGGAACTGGAGAAAGCGGGGGGGGCGCTATGGTTCCCTACTGACGATCCAGAAAAACTCTGCGACCTAGTTTTGAAACTTAAGTCTGGCGAAATCAATGGCAGGAGACTGGGACAGCTATATCGTCAGCATGTTGTGAAGTACCACCGAAGGGATTTGTGGGCAGAAAGATACCTTTCCATTATAAGGAGCATATAGCGGGGGGTAACACAACCATTGGAATAACGTTTCTTCTTGAGGGGGCTTTTTAATGTACATTAGTTATAACTTATCCAATATAAACCTTGTAAGGAGGGTTCCGCTGTTTCCAACAAGGATTAGTTGGCTCACCGCTTGCCCGTCGCGGGCCGGGCATTTGACCGGCGGTGGGTTCACCGGGAGAAATCGTCTAACTTCTCCCACCTCAAACTTCTGACATGGTATGAAACTACCTTCTCTCATCGTGCTCATCTTCGTCGGCTTGGCAGGCTGCGGCAGCAATGACGTCGTCACTCTCCGCAAGTTTCCTTACCCTTATAAGGCGGCTCTTGCAATTTGTTCTGATATTGACGGAACCGATACGATCGAGAAGTTCCTGGAGATCCAGAAGTTTCTCAATACCACTCAGGAGGGCGCTTTCGGTCGCGGGTTGGGGCTCGATATTGGTAACACTTTCTGGTACTACAATCAGCAGTACGAACTTCACAGACGCCGATTGGCGGGCGATAGTGTGCCGGAGGTTGTCTTTCCCGGCGAGCCGGATTTCGGCATCTCTATCTTCAGCGGGACCTCAGACAGCTTATCCTCTTACGCAGATGTCATTGTGACGTTAGTACGGGCCGGATACCTTGACTGCCTGCACTCATACGGACACATGCCGAAACGGCATTTACCCGCGCCCTGGCAATCCAAGCGATCGACTTACTCAAGAAGGAAGCGTTAACGGTCGATGTGTGGGTGAATCACGGCAGTAAGGTAGTTACTCACAAGATGGGCGACGCCCCCTGTACCTTGGCGACAACCCGGAATCCAGCGTCTACCATGCCGATTTGACAATTCCTGTGGGCATCAAATTCTTGTGGCGGGGGCATCGAACTCACTGTGTCTGACAAGACGGAAATTTCTCATTTTTAAACCTGGCCAAGCGAACGTACGAATACTTGCAGGATCTGGTGTACACAGAGCAGAGCTTCCCCAACGATAACAAGCTGGTTCATGTGTACGAGCTCGACGATGGACAAAAAGTTTTTGAGTTCGTCCGTTTCATTAACCCGTGGGGTGAGTATGACATACCTCGGGAACCGTACATCGCTCACCAGCTTGGCCCCGAGGTCGTTGATGAGCTCATCGATAACCGTGGTTTTCTGATATTCTACACTCATCTCGGCATGAATGGGAATCCCCCGTTCTTGCACGACTCCACTATTGAGGCGCTTCATTACATCAAGAAGAGATTCGAGGAGGGTGATCTCCTGGTCACAACTACCTCAAAGCTGCTCAACTACTACGTCCACCACAAATACCTTTTCTGGCGAACAGAACAGCGAGCGGAGAGCCTCTTTATAATGATCGATAGCATTACCAACGAGGTCGAGGGAAATTTTGTACCAGAAGTAAGCCATCTTCAAGGGATGACATTCTACATCCCCGAAAACTGTACCGTAACCCTGCTTTTGAATGGCCAACCGGTCTCATTTATCATCAATGATAGAGACGAAACAGGGAGACAATCGATTTCGATACCCTGGCAAAGACTGACGTTCCCGGATGTTGAATTCCCGCAAGAATTGTAAGTCAGGTCCGCCATTCCCATCGGGGGACAGGGAACCCCGATACATTCAGACTTCTCATTTCTTGTCGCTGCTTTACGACAGCTTTTTCCAATGAGAAAGCAGCTCTATCAACAGCCGCAGCCCAAAGCCGGTAGGGCCTTTGGGAGTGTACGGCTTGCCTTTCGGCTCCAGATCCATATAGGCTATATCAATATGCACCCAGGGCCAATTACCGACAAAGTTTTCCAGAAAAGCTGAGGCCGCAATCGTGCCGGCCGTGCGACCCGCCGAATTGACCAGATCGGCAATGGGAGACTTCATCATCTCCCGGTGATCGTCCCAGATGGGCAGTTCCCACACCTTCTCAGCGGTAGCCTCCGACGCCTCCTTCACTCTTTGGAGGAGATGGTCGTTATTGCCGAGGATCGGCGCTCCGGCATATCCCAGGATGTACAAACTGGCTCCGGTAAGAGTGGCAATATCAATGACCGCCTGAGGATTGAGCTTGTTGGCATAATCAAGAGCGTCCGCCAGGATAAGTCGGCCCTCGGCGTCGGTATTGATAGTCTCCACCGTAAGGCCCTTGCGGGTAGTCAGTATGTCTCCCGGCTTTGTGGCTGTTCCTGAGGGCATGTTTTCAGTGGCCGGAATGAGTCCCACCAGGTTGAGCGGCAGTTTTAGCCTTGCCGCCGTGACAAAAGCCGCCAGGACTGCCGCCGCCCCGGCCATATCCCCCTTCATTTCGTACATGTTGAGTGGTGCTTTGAGGGAGATACCGCCCGTGTCAAACGTCACCCCCTTGCCCGCCAGAACAATCGGCTTTTGTCCTGCGCGCCCACCGCGATACTTGAGAACGATGAAGCAGGGCGGCTCAGCCGACCCTTTTGCCACCCCCAGCAGCCCACCCATCTTCTCCTTTGCGATGGCCTTTTCGTCAAGGATTCGGCAGTTGAATTTGTGTTTTCGGGCCAGTTGCCGAGCCTGCCCGGCAAACATCCTTGGAGTGAGGTAATTAGAGGGGGTGAAAGCCAAACGCCGGACCAAAAGCTGCCCCTCAGCTATTATCCTTCCCCTTTCCACCGCGCCACGGACGTCCTTCATGCGCGCCCGATCTTCGACGGCAAAGGTAATATGGGCGAGCTTATTTTTGCTCCTTTTCGCTTCTCCACTCTTGAAATCAAGGAGCTCGAAGCTCCCCAGGAGGTAGCCCTCGATAGCGGCCTGGAAGAATTTTGCATCAACAAAGCTTCCCAGGCAGAACGCCGCCGCTTTGGAACCGGTTAAGCCCTTAAAACGCGAGACCGTACCGGCCGCTCTGCGGAAAGAGTCGGGCGTCAGTTTCTTTGCATCTCCCACTCCGACCAGTATCACTCGCTCGGCCCTGTAGCCGCGAGGACGAAGAATCGTTGCCGTCTCTGTTTCTTTACCGGTGAATTCCCCAGATTTTAGAAGGGTCTTGACCCCTCCCGAAGAGGCGGCGTCCAGCTCTTTTAGGGGGTTGTTTCTTATTCTATCAAAGGCCGGGACAAACAGGACAAGACTCTCGACCTTAAGATTCTGAATTCTATCGGTGGCGTATTTGAGCATCATCATCGATCTCCCTTCGTTTTTTCACCGCTACCAACTTGACTACCGTTGGTAGCCGTTTGTGGATTGTACCCATTTTTACATGCTACATAAGAAAATCAACAGACAGGGGAGATTGCAAGGAGAAAGGCTAATAATCAGCGTTGAGAAAAGCCTGGTAGTTCCGTTCTGTTTCGGCAAGGTTGTCGGAACCGAACTTATCAAGGAAGGCATCAGCCAATACGAGAGCGGCTACGTTCTCGCAGATCACGGCCAGGGCCGGCACGACGCAATTATCGGCCCGCTCAACCATCGCCTTGGCCGGTTTTTTGGTTTTGACGTCAACCGTTGTCAACGGCCTGTTTAAGGTCGAAATCGGCTTTGCGGCAACGCGGATAATGACATCTTCGCCGTTGGTGATGCCCCCCTCTATGCCGCCGGCATTGTTGGTCTTGCGGAAGAACTTCTTCTTTACCGGATCGCCATCAGCGTCGTAGAAGATCTCGTCATGGACTTCCGATCCCTTCATTTCAGCGGCCCGAAAGCCGAGGCCGATCTCAACCCCCTTCACCGAATGAATGGCCATCATGGCGCCGGCAAGCTTGCCGTCGAGTCGGTGATACCACTGCGAAAAACCTCCCAGCCCGACCGGCAGGCCATGCACAATCACTTCCACCACGCCGCCGACTGAGTCCCGCTGCTTGATGGCAGACCCGATCGCGTCGATCATCTGACGTTCGGTTTCCCTGTCAATACAACGAACCTCAGACTCCTCGCTGAGACGGGCTATCTCTGTCAGGTCGGTGCGGTTGTACCCTGTGGGCAATGACACCGGCCCGATCCGGACCACGTGCGAAACGAAAGCGACCTTGAAATGCTCTAAAAGCTGTCGGGCCAGCGCACCCAAAGCTACCCGTGCTGCGGTCTCGCGTGCCGAGGCCCGTTCCAGCACATTGCGCATATCGTGATGGTTCCATTTGATAGCCCCGGCAAGATCGGCGTGGCCGGGCCTGGGGCGGCTCGTTTCCGTGGCTTGTCTCTTTTGCCTGAGGGGGAGGTCTTCGCTGACGGGGCGGGTGGGGTGCATGATATCCGTCCAGTTTTCCCAGTCTCTATTATGTATTATAAAAGTAATTGGCCCGCCCATAGTGCAGCCGCTGCGTATCCCGGAAACCACTTCGACTTCATCGCTCTCGATCTTCATCCGCCCTCCTCGGCCGAAGCCCTTTTGACGGCGGGCAAGTTGATAGTTGATGCGCTCGATATCCACCATGAAACCGGCGGGAAAACCGTCTATGACGGCGGTGATCTGAGGGCCGTGAGATTCACCGGACGTCAGGTAGCTCAACATGTAGGGTAAGGTAGGGAAAAGACCAACCGCGGTCAACCCGCACCAGCGGGTTCCGGCGTTGCCGCGCAGCGTAATGAGGCTGGTTGTTTGTGAGTTCAAATCTCGATCGGCCCGATAACTCTTTACCGGAATACCACAGCCCGCCAAAGGCGGGTGGGGCGCCCGGCGCTTTGAGTACCAAGACGACCGATATTCCCCTTGCCTTTCGCCAACTAGTTCACTTATCATACCACTGCTGTTTTTTCTGGTTTCAAAGGCAAGGAGCGCTATGTACACCAAGCGGCGAGTCATCAAGGGAACCCCGATTTCAAAGGGGATCGTACTCGGCTATGCCCGGGTGGTGATCCCGGGCGACATAGAAGTAGTCGCTAAGCGGGTACCGACCTCTCGCACGAAGAGTGAGATGGCCGCTCTGGATCGCGCCGTGGAACAGACAATTGGCGAGCTCCGCGCGCTGCGTGATTCGGTAGTGAGAAAGATCGGGGGGCCGGTGGCCAAGATTTTCGACGCCCAGTTACTGATTGCCGGCGACTACGAGTTTCTAAAAACGGTCAAGAAAGAAATCGCGGCGCAGCAGCGCAATGCCGGCTACATTTACCACACTCACGTCCAGCGCACAACCGGTAAGCTGAAAAGATCGCCCGACATCTACTTGCACCAGATGGCCGTCGATATTGAAGCCGTGGCCGGCAGGGTGCTGTCGCACTTAGCCGGTTATCACAAGAGCGACCTCAAGTTTGCCCCGAACACGATTCTAGTCGGGAAAACCTTTACTCCCAATGACATTGTGAACTACCGTCGGCGCAAGGCGATCGGTTTCCTCGTGTCGGAGGGGGGCGGGGACTCTCATATGGCGTTGATTGCCCGTTCCCTCATGGTTCCGGTGGCGCTTGCAGAGGACGCCTGGCGAAATATCCCCAATGACTGCCGCCTTATCCTTGACGGGACCTCCGGTCAGGCAATTGTCCACCCCACCGATGAAGATTGGACTGAGTATCAAAAGAGAAAGAAGCGGCTGGGACCTGCTGTCATTACCCGCATCAAGCGGCTGGCGCGGATTCCGCCCCTGACTGCCGATGGCAAGGAAGTTGCCATCGCCGCCAACCTGACCCTGCCCGGCCCTGCCGACGATGTTTTGGCAAGTCAGAACATACCGATCGGTCTCTACCGGACTGAGTTCCTTTACCTGGCGCAAGGCCGATTCCCGGATGAAGAAACGCAGTATTCATACTATTTGCAGATAGCCGAAAAGTTTGCCCACACCAACGTGGTTCTCAGGACGTTTGACCTCGGTTATGACAAGTCGCTGGCCGACTCAAACTGGCCGCGCGAGGATAACCCTGCTTTGGGCTGGCGGGGAATCCGCGCCATGCTGGATATGAGCCATCTGTTCAAAACCCAGATTCGCGCCATCCTGCGAGCCTCAACTCGTAAGAACCTGAAAATTATGCTTCCGATGGTTTCGGAGCTGTCTGAGCTGGAGAGAGCAAAGAAGCTGATATCTCAGGTGAAATTCAAGCTGAGAAAGGAACAGATCGAATTCGATCGCGATATAGAGGTCGGCATTATGGTCGAGGTGCCGGCGGCGGCAATGATTGCCGACAAACTGGCCGGCAGTATCGACTTTATATCAATTGGAACCAACGACCTGACGCAGTACACCCTCGCCGCCGACCGAACCAACCGGAAGGTAGCGGATCTGTACTGTCCCTATCACCCTTCGGTGCTGCAACTGATCGGCATGACGGTTGACGCCTGTAAGAAACACGGCAAGCCGGTGTCAATATGTGGGGAAATGGCCGGGGATATTCTGGCTTTGCCTTTGTTTATCGGCCTGGAGGTCGACTTGCTGTCCATGAACCCGACTCGCATCTTCGACCTGTGCCGCGCGGTGAAAAGGATTGACTCCAACCTGGTGCGGCATCTGATCGGAGCGGTTATGGCCAGCGGATCGGTGCATGAGGCGGTCAGCATACTTCAGAACTACAGGACGGCCGTGGAGAAACGGAAACTCTAACAGGACAAGGAAGATGGAAACCACAACACTACTGGATGATGTTGAGAAAATACGGGCGACTGACCCGGGTAACATGTACAACTACATTTTCGATTTTCCCGAACAGATGGCCGACGCCTTGAAAATCGGTCAGAGGTGGCAGGTAAGCAAAGATGATTTTGCCGGGATCAAGAACATCGTCGTCATCGGCATGGGCGGCTCGGCGATCGCGGGCGATCTGGTGCGCAGCTTTCTGACCTCAAAACTGCTCATACCCTTCCAGGTCTGCCGCCATTACGTGCTTCCCGAATACGTTGACGATGAGACACTGGTGATAGCCTCCTCCTATAGTGGAAATACCGAAGAAACGTTAGCCGCGTTAGATGATGCTCTGACCCGCAAAGCGATGGTAGCCGCCATGAGTACCGGAGGAATGCTAAAGGAAGTGGCCGATTTGAATTCTATCCCTGTTGCCATCCTTCCTCCCGGTCTCCAGCCTCGGGCGGCGCTGGGATATTCTCTGGTGCCTCTTCTGGTTTTCTTTGAAAAGATTGGACTGATCAAAAACGTAGCCAAAGAGATCAAGGAAATCATTGACAAGCTTTATTCATATCGCGAAAAGTATATCGAGGACAACCCCACCATGCAGAATCCGGCAAAAAACATCGCCGAGAAGATTCACGGCCGGATTCCTATTATCTATTCCGGGCCGACTCTAACTGACACCGTGGGCGTGCGGTGGAAAGGACAATTCTGCGAAAACTCCAAAAACCTTGCTTTTGCCAATCAGTTCGCCGAGTTCAATCACAACGAGTTGGTTGGCTGGTCGGATACGATCCAGGCACACCAGGAACACTTGATTGTCATCATACTGCGCGACGCCGAGGACCATCCCCAGATACGAAAACGCATGAACATTGTCAAAGAGCTTATCCAAAAGCAGTCGGTGGACGTGATCGAGGTTCACTCGCGCGGTGAGCTACGCTTGGAGCGGATGTTGAGCTTGATTCAATTAGGAGATTTCATTTCCTATTACTTAGCCATTCTCAACGAGGTCGACCCCACTCCGGTCGAAGTTATCGAGTCCTTGAAAAATGCGCTAAAACGCAGCCCCTGAACGCCGGTCATTTCGTGATGCGATTAAGGCCGATATCAAAATTGATGATCTGATCCGGCAATATCCAGAGGCGGTAGGCTTCCTGATTAAAAAGGGGTTGCCCTGTGTTGTCTGCGGCGAGCCGTTCTGGGGAACGCTGGCCGAACTGGCTCAGCAAAAGGGATTCAACGACCGGTAGATCGAGGCTCTGGTAGCCGAGTTCAACGAGCTTCAGGAATAGGTTCATAGGCTGGGTCCCGAATCCGGCTTAGCCGGATGAGAAACCTGACAGAACACAGAAAGTTGGGGCAGATGTGGAGAGGTTGTCCCACAAGTAGCGTGGACCCGCGTAGGTGGCGCCCTTGTGTCGCCACAAGCCTTTGCGCTGGGCGGAGACAAGCCCCGCCCCTACGCGATTCTGTCGACTTTTAGGACTGACTATGGACATCTGCCGCCAACGAGCATGCCGTGCATGAAAATGGAACCAGTGCTCTCGCCCAGTTATATAATGACTTGATGATCGTGATCGAGGTTTAATGGAATAAGAAAGAGCATCCCGATGTCCCTCTTGACAGCCGGACATACGGCGCATATTTTTTAGATTACCCGGTTTTTGGGAAGATGAAATAGAGTTGTTTAGTCGTAGGTTTTCAGACAAACTGTGAGGTAAACCCGGTGACAGATAATTTAAACATGACCATGATTGAAGCCCGCGGGCTGACGAAATATTTCGGCTCCTTTGTGGCTATCAAGGACATCTCGTTTAAGATACCGAAAGGCCAGATTGTCGCCTTTCTGGGTCCTAACGGCGCTGGCAAGACGACCACCATGAGAATCCTCAGCGGGTTTCTTGCCGCCAGCAAGGGAACGGCCTCGATTGCCGGTCTTGACACTCGCAGCCAACGGCTGGAGGCGGCTAAACACCTGGGTTATTTGCCTGAGGACGGCCCCCTCTATGACGACCTCACGCCCGTCGAGCTTCTGCGCTTTTTTGGTGAAGCGCGCGGCCTGAAAGGAAGGCGGCTGTCGGAACGGCTGGAGGCAGTTGATCAATTGTGTGCCATACATGAAGTTCTGGAAAAGCCGATCGGCAAACTTTCTCGGGGCTTTCGCCAGCGCGTGGGACTGGCCCAGGCTCTGCTGCATGATCCCGACGTTCTGATTATGGATGAACCGACCGCCGGGCTGGACCCCAATCAGATTCGGGACTTCCGGACCAATATCGGCGAGCTGGGCAAATCAAAGACGGTTCTGATCTCCACCCATATCCTGCAGGAAGTCAAGGCGGTGGCGGAGCGGGTGCTTCTGGTGCACGAAGGCCGCTTGATATTCGACGGTACGCCGCAGGAGTTGACGCAGGACGGCTCTCTGGAGGAGACCTTCTATCGCTTGACCGACTATGGACGGATGCCTGCTGTCAGCCAGAATGGGGGTGCGGTATGAAGCTCAATACTAACGTGATATGGGTGATCTGCAAGCGCGACCTGCGGTCGTATTTCAACAGTCCCACCGGCTACGTCTTCATTACGCTCTTTATCTTTCTGAGCGCCGCGGCCGCTTTCTGGCAGGAGCGCTTTTTTGCCAACAACCTGGCCAACCTCGACCAGCTCAACAGCCTCCTGCCATACCTTCTGCTATTCTTTGTCCCAGCCCTCACCATGAGCGTCTGGGCGGAGGAGCGCAAGCGGGGAACAGACGAACTGCTGCTGACCCTGCCGGCCACCGATTTAGAGATCGTGCTCGGCAAATACTTCGCCGTCCTCGGGATTTACACCGCCTCTCTGGCGCTCTCGGTCAGTCATGTGCTGGTGCTGTTCTGGTTAGGCAGTCCCGACATTGGCCTGATGTTCGCCAACTACTTCGGCTACTGGCTGATCGGCGGCGCTTTGCTCACGGTGGGCATGCTGGCCTCGTTGCTCACTGCCAATGTCACGGTCGGTTTTATTCTTGGCGCTATGTTTTGCTCATTTTTTGTTTTTGTAGAGCCCGGAACCTGGGTCATCAGTCACCGGCTGCAGGAGTTTTTGGCACCTTTGAGTGTTTTTGACTACTTTGGCGACTTTGCACGGGGCGTTATCAGCTTTTCGGGACTTTTGTACTTTCTGTCCATTGCGGCAGTGATGTTGTACCTCAACGTGGTTATCATTGGCCGCCGTCACTGGCCGCTGGAAGCCGGGGGCTACAAGTTCTGGGTGCATCATCTGGTGCGGGGGCTGGCATTGGTTGTGGCTGTGATCAGTATCAATTCCCTTTTTGGCCGACCATCCTTACGCCTCGACGCCACCGCCGAGCAACTGCATTCGCTGTCCCCGGAAACAAAACGACTCCTTGATGAACTGCCGGACAATCGACCGGTCCTGATTCAGGCCTTTGTCAGTCCCGACGTGCCGCGAGGGTTTGTCCAAACGCGGGCCAATCTTCTCGGCAAGCTGCGAGAGATTTCCGCCGCGGCCGGAGATAAGGTTCAGGTCCTGATCCATGACACCGAGCCGTTTACATCTGAAGCCCGCGACGCGCGAGAAAAGTTTGGCATCAACCCCCGGCAGGTGATGGTCACCGAAAGCGCCCGCTCGAGCACCTCCACCCTGTTTATGGGGGTAGCCTTTACCAGCGGCGCCAATGAGGAAGTAGTTGAGTTTTTTGATCGCGGTCTGCCAGCTGAATATGAGTTGATGCGGTCTATCCGCGTGGCTGCCAAAACGAGCCGTAAGAAAGTTGGTGTTTTGACAACTGCGGCCAAGCTGTTCGGCGGGTTTGATTTTAACACCATGAGCAGCACCCCTTCCTGGCCGGTGGTGGAGGAACTGAAAAAGCAATACGACGTCGTCCAAATCTCGCCAACCGATTCAATCGGCGAAGACCTCGATGGTCTGCTCGTAGTTCTGCCATCGTCATTGTCGCAAGAGGAGATGGACAACCTAAAAAACTACGTTCTCGCCGGCAACCCGACGCTCCTGCTTGTTGACCCCCTGCCGACGTTCAACATCGCTCTGTCACCGGTCATCCCCAGCGAAGCCCAGCAAAATCCGTTCATGCGAAACCAGGCCCCGCCGCCCAAGCCGAAAGGGGATATCAACAGCCTGACGACGGCTATCGGTCTGAACTGGAGCACATCGCAGATTGCCTGGGACAGCTACAATCCGCATCCGGACCTGGCCCAACTGTCTCCCGAAATCATTTTTGTCGCTCAAGGGAACGAAACTACGGAAGCCTTTAACGAGCTGAATCAGGCCAGCGCCGGCTTGCAGGAGTTGGTCATGCTTTACCCGGGCTACCTCTTCAAGGCGGTCAACAGCGACTTTGAGTTTCAGCCTCTTTTGCGCACCGGCCGCATTTCGGGGCTTTTGTCCTTTAACCAACTCGTCCAACGTGGCTTTTTCGGATTAGGGTTTAACTTAAACCGCCACCCGCGACGGGTGCCCACCGGCGAGACCTATATCCTGGCTGCCTGGCTCTTCGGATCCTCGGGCGGCGGGACAACGGTAACCGAAGGTGAGACACCGAAACAGGTTAATGCGATTGTGATTGCCGACATCGATTTCATCTCCGACCAGTTCTTTCAGATTAGACAGAGAGGAATCGCAAACCTCCATTTCGACAATATCCACTTTTTCCTTAATTGCATGGATATGCTCGTCGAGGACGAATCGTTCATTAACTTAAGGAAAAAGCGGGCTAAACATCGCACCCTTGAGGCAGTCGAGGCCCAAACACGCGAGTTTGTCGAGCAGCGTATTGAGGACGAGAAAAAGGCAGAAGTCGAGGCCCAGCAGGCGCTGGCGGAAGCCCAACAGCGGCTGAACGAAAAGGTCGATGAGGTCCGCAATCGTACCGACCTCGACCAGAAAACCAAGCAAATAATGGCAAAGAACCTGCAGGAAGTCGAAAACCGTCGTTTTGAGGTTCTCAAAGCCAATATCGAGGCTAAAAAAGAGACCACCATCGCTGCCAGTAAGGAAAACATGGAATCGGCCATACGGAGAATTCAGACGAGAATCAGGTCCCTGGCAGTGATGCTGCCTCCGATTCCGGTCTTTACCATGGGGGTGTGGGTTTTTGTACGGCGACGTCGGCGTGAACGGGAAGGGGCGGCAGCCGCCAGGAGGTTAAGGAGCTAAACCATGAATGAAAACAAAAAGACTGTTGTGTTCGCCGGCGTGGCGGTGGCGCTGGCGATACTGGCGCTGATTTTCGCTCCCCGAAGAATTACTCCCGACGCTTTTCTCGACCAGGGTGAACCGTTCTTTCCTGAGTTCACTGATCCCAACGAGGCCATTACGTTAGAGGTTATAGACTTTGACGAAGCGACCGGGGCGGCCCGGCCGTTCAAGGTGACGTTTGAGAACGGCCGATGGATCATTCCCTCCCACCACGACTACCTCGCTGATGGCAAAGACCGCCTGGCCAGAACGGCCGCCGGCGTCATTGACATCAAGAAGGATGATTTCCGATCCGACAACGTCTCCGACCACGAGGCATGCGGCGTCATCGACCCTCTCGATGAGACCGCCGGTCTGACCGGACGCGGTCAGCGGGTGACTATCAAGGGGGACAACCAACAGGTCCTGGCTGACTTTATCATAGGCCTGCCTGTTGAAAACCGGGAAGGCTTTCGCTTTGTCCGCGTTCCCGAGCAGAAGCGGGTCTATGCAGCTCGTATGGATATCGACATCTCGACCGAATTCAAAGATTGGATTGAAGCCGACTTGCTGCAGGTGGACAAGAACAAGATCGACCGGGTGGAGTTGCGGGACTATTCCATCAATGAACGGACAGGTTCGGTCCAGCAGCGGGATGACCTCATGCTCAACCTTAAGGACGGAGAATGGAAAGAGAGCAAGATGAAGTCGGATCACCAGGTTGATTCGGTACAAATGCAGACCGTTCTTACCACTCTCGAGGAACTCACTATTGTCGGTGTGCGCCCCAAGCCTGCAGGTCTTTCGGCAAGTTTGAAAAAAAGCTCCGAAGGGCAGGCCATCTCCCAGTCGGGCGTAAGATCGCTGCAAAGTAAGGGGTTCTACTTTACACGGGACGGGCGGCTTCTTTCCAACGAAGGGGAGCTTCAAGTCCACACTAAAGGCGGTATCAGCTACACGCTGCGTTTTGGTGAGGTCGTTTACGGTTCCGGGTTGGCAGTGACGGCGGGCGTCGACGTGGACAGCGGCGAGGAGCAAAGCAGCGCCGCCCAAAACCGGTATCTCTTTATCACGACCGACTTCGATGAAACAGCTTTTCCCGAACCAAAAAAATCGGTCAACACCGACTTTCTCAAAAAACCCGACAGCCTCTGGACCGATGAAGATCAAGACAACAAAGCTCTACAAGATACGTACGACCGATGGCAGCGGGATGTGGAGAACGCCAGGGGCATCAATGATGAGCTTAACGCCCGCTTTGCCGATTGGTACTATGTAATCTCCGCCGAGAGTTTTGAGAAACTCCGCCTCAAGCGCCAGGACCTGGTTGTTAAAAGGGAAGAAAAAGAAGGGGACTGATACGGAGTAGCAAATGTCGGGTTTTTCCCCGCCTCAGCCGGATCAAACCCAACCTACAAGCCTTAGCTCAGGCTGATAACGACTTGATTGCCTCTGCGCGGCTGTCGAAATGCTCAAAGACCGTAATAAGGCGGGTGACGGTCAGGATCGATTCAATCTTACCAATGTCGGCCAGCACGAACCGACCGCCGGCTTTTTTCACGGTCGTCATGGCGGATATGAGCATCCCCAGCCCAATAGAATTCATCCAGTCAACTTTAGCCAGGTCAACTATAACCTTCTTTTTGTTCTGGTTGATATACTCGTGCATTCTGCCGTGAAACAGGGTTGTCTCGTCCCCGCCCATGATCTTGCCGGAAACCTCAAAGATGACGATATCGCCTTGAAGGTGATCATTAAACTTCATCTTACTGTCCTAATCTAAACGGTTAACTTTCATTGCTACCCAAAGCATTACCATTATCCCTACAGAGAGAACGGATACGAGTGCCGCTCACACCGAACAACTCCGGCCTCATTAATATGCTCTGGGAGAAAAAAATCAAGCGGTTTTTGCACAGGGTCTACACCACCTTGCGCTGATTATTATACGACAATTAATCTTTCGTGGGCGGCGTCCGCCTCAGGCGGATTCTGCGTCACGGATGAAGTCGGCGCACGAGGACGTACGCCGACCACGGGAATTTATATTTTATAGAAATAACCTTTTCACTCTTTATGGGAGTGGAAACACCTTTTCATTATTATTTTCATTGTTTTCTTCTACCATATTTTTAGGATCAGCTATAACAAGAATACTCTTCACATTCCCTAAATTGTTATTATCAGGGTGAGCGAGAGGAGCAAAATCTGCTTCAAGAACAATGGAATTTCCTTTAGCTAAATTAGGTATATTATGACTCACCTGTGGCCTACGGTTTGGTGATATAGGATCTTCCTCTCCATTAAAATAGACCAAAAAAGCCCCGGCATCTTTATTACCGATGTTTGTAATTTCAGCTTTCGCTTTTTTATTTCCTGCGTCCCAAGTCACGTCCAAATTCGTCACTACCAAATCTGGTTTACAGCCAAGGAAAGCAGACAATAAGATAAGTACAAACACAAATAACTTTACTTCTTTCATAACATCCTCCTTCCAAATTTACTAAAAGTAGATAAGTGTCACTTTATCAAAGCACATATTGTATGATCTTATCACCTCCCATTCATCAAAACATTCAGTCTGGTTATTAGTTATATGGTTTCCTCAAGACAGCCTTTGGATGGCGACTTCAGAGACCCTTTCCCTCCACGACTCAAAAGCAAATGAAAATCGCTATGGCCGCAATGCATAGCCCCTAAACTCCTGTTGCTCTATAGAGAAGTCAAGAACTTATTTTTGTTCTCTTCGTATCCGTCAGGTTTGTGGATCAAGCAGGCGTGGAATAAACCTATCCTTCTAACTCATAATAACGGCATTCAAGAGGTGTTGAAAACCTGTATGAAAGCATGGGCGATTGTAGCCTGTAGATTCTGCCTATTCGAAATTACTCACATGTATCTTTCGTGGGCGGCGTCCGCCTCAGGCGGCCTCGTAAGCAAACCAAAGCGCCTAAAGCGCTCAAAGCCGACTATGCAAAGATCGTGGCATTCGGAAAACGATAGCCGCCAACGGTCAGCCGGCACTGTGACAAGGGCGAATGTCCCCGGTAGAGCAGAACCCTGCGAATATCATTGCTTTCGAACTAAAAACTACAGACAATAACCTTCGAAAGGCAAATCAATATGGATCAAGACAGGATTTGTGAATAATACAAATTGGGTATCAAAACTGAGCATGGCACAGAAGGACAAGGAATCACCAAGAGGGCTTTTGGTTGTATATACCGGTAACGGCAAAGGGAAAACGACGGCTGCGCTGGGGATGTGCGTCAGGGCGGTCGGCTACGACTGGAATATCTGCCTCATCCAGTTTATCAAGGGGAGCTGGAAATGCGGCGAGCTGGAAGGGGTCAAGCGGCTTGCGCCCAACGTCGAGTTGCATGTTGTGGGCGAGGGTTTTGTTGGCATCGTCGATGACACCAAGAGCTTTGAAGAGCACCGCAAGGCCGCCAAAGAGGGAATTTCGCTGGCTATCGAGAAAGTTGAGTCCGGCCGGTATCAACTGATTATACTTGATGAACTTAACGTGGCGATGAAGCTCGGTCTGGTGACTGAGGCGGAGGCCAGATCAATCCTTGACGTACGCAACAAGGCTCAGCATCTGGTTATTACCGGTCGTGACGCCCCTGATTGGCTGAAGGCGATGGCCGACCTGGTGACGGAAATGCGGGAGGTCAAACATCCTTACCATAAAGGGGTTCCGGCCCAGAAGGGGATAGATTGGTAGTGACGTTGGGTGGAACAGATTTAATGACACTTGTGCCCCTGAGGAACTTCAATGCCAAGCAAGTGTTTGATATTATTAGCGCGCGTTCAGGCGCCGGATTATGGTGTTGTAAGGAATGCTGCGAGGCTTAGGATCTGATGCAGATGGTTGGAAGTTAAGGCACATCGGTTGAAATTATTCGGCTGGACGACAAAGAGAGTTTTGCGAGGTGACAAGAAATGCCAGAAGAGAAAAAGTATGATATAGTCATTGTGGGCGGTGGGCCGGGCGGTCTCACCGCCGGTCTGTATGGCGCTAGAGCCCAGAGGAAAACCGTGGCGCTCGAAAAGTACCTTCCCGGCGGGCAGATAGCCAACACCGAGGAAGTGGAAGATTACCCCGGTTTTGAGAGCATCTCCGGCGCTGAACTGGCTATGAAAATGGCTGAGCAGGCCCAAAAATTCGGCCTTAAAATCGATTCGGAAGAGGTGGTCGAGGTTTATGTCGACGGGGATGACCGGATTGTCCGCTGCGCCTCCGGCGCCGTTTATAGAGCAAAAGCGGTTATTCTCTCCATGGGCGGATCGCCAGTGAAGCTCAACGTCCCCGGTGAGAAGGAATACGCCGGCAAGGGTGTTTCCTACTGTGCCATCTGCGATGGAGCCTTTTTCCGTGACCAGGTTATTGCCGTTGTCGGGGGGGGCGACGCAGCGGTGGAAGAGGCGAGCTTTTTAACCAAATTTGGTTCCAAAGTGTACATTATCCACCGGCGAGACAAGCTCCGGGCGCAGAAAATTATCCAGCAGCGGGCTTTCGACAATCCCAAGATCGAGGTGATCTGGGACAGCGTGGTGGAGTCAGTCAACGGCGACGACAGGCAGGTGACTAATCTCTCGCTGAAAAACGTTAAAACCGGCGAGAAATCGACCCTTGAAGTCGGCGCCGTGTTCGTCTTCATTGGCTTTCGCCCCAACTCAGATATTACCCGGGAAGCCTTGCGCAAAGATCAGGGAGGATACATTCTTACCAACGAAAGAATGGAAACTTCCATCAGAGGAATCTATGCCTGCGGCGACGTCCGCGCCCAGTTGGTCCGGCAGATTACCAACGCTGTCGGTGATGGCACTACCGCGGCCGTAGCGGCGGAGAAATATATCGAGGAATTGGAGGACAAACACAGGCTGAGGGTTTAAATGGTTCCGGGTTGGCGGAGGTTGCAAGATTTTTGGACGTGAATGCAATGAGTTGCGTATTTCTTTTGAAGTGGAACAAACGGTCAGTTTCCATTGTTTAATTCCTGAGGGAGAATCCGGCTGACCCCTTGTCTGCCAGGTCGTTACCGGGTGCAGTTTCAATAGTCGGTCCTTCTCGATTGTCGGCATATCGCTTGCTTGGCCTTTGAGAAGGTATTGTCTGCCCAAAATAATCCGGGAGTGGTGTTGTGCTGGTCATCCAGCCGCCCGACGCCAGAGTCGGGTATCCCCCCTCCGCCACTCTCGGTTTTCTTTTTGGCCTGCTTTCTTGCTCCGTTGATTCAGGAGTGTTCATCAACTGTCGATACGATTTCTAATATAGATGAAATCGAGAGTACGACATCACCTGGCGGGCTTACCCAGCCCTGGCTTTTTTGCCCGACTGAGCAATATCATCATCATTCAGGTGCTCTTTGTTTTCGCGGCAGTGGCGCTGCTCATCTTTTTCCCCGGGCGCCAAAGTCCGGTCGATACCAACCCTGCACTACAAGAACCCAAACTTCGGCTCATTGCTGAGAAAACCAGCTCTCTCTTGGAGGGACAAATCTCTCCAACGGAAAACCTCCTTCATAATGACAAAGTTCAGTTGTCCTTGTTTCCCCTCTTCCTTGAGGAGGAAGCCATAACCCAGGCGGAAATCTTCGTGCCGGTGGGCGATCAGGGCTTTGTGCCCATCTTTGCTTTCCAGAGGCCGGGGCAGTCTCGCGGCGAGGAGTTTTCGGATCACAGATTATCCAATATTGCTGACGCTGCAATCATACACCTGGGGCTAAAGGAGCCTCAAGCGCTTCCGATCTCTTCGATTTGCGACGCCAGGCATTTAATCCACTACTATCCGTTCCAGCTAAGCGCCGATCGTCCGGCGGTTCTTGTAGCCGTCACGGAGCACAATCTGGTCATCTCCGACCGTTCGAGGCTCAAATATGCGCTGTTCGTATTGTTTTTGTGTTCCGTTTTAGTGTCGTTATTGACCGTTTATCTCATTTCCAACAGGTTCAAGGGACCATTGGATCGGCTGATTCACGGCTTCGAAAAAACGGCCGAGGGGGAGCTGTTTTACCTCTTTGAGGCACACGGAGATGCGGAGCTGAAAAAGTTGGCTACAGCTTTCAACAGGATGTCGGAATCTCTCTGGATGAATTATAAGAAGTTAAAACAATCCAACTACAATCTGGCCAAGGCCAATCGGGCTTCTTTGGAGTCCCAACTGTTTCTGGCAACTCTTATCGATAACACACCCAGTTGTGTGGTGACGGCGGACTCTCAGGGAAGAATAATGATCTTCAACCGCAAGGCGTCCGAAGACTTTGGCTTAGACAAAGAAGAAGCTATAGGCAGAAACGTGGACGAACTGTTCACGAACGCGGTCAGGGAGAGCCGAATCTATCAGCCGTCCGACCCCGGTCAGTCGGGAGTGGAGGTGTTGTGCCGACGTCGTGATGGGTCGACCTTCCCGGCCTTCCTGATTGTATCACCGATCATGACCAGAGAGGGAAGTATCACCGCCTACCTGTATATCATTCGTGATATTTCTGAAAGCAAGAACTTTCAGCAGATGATGATCAGGCTCGACCGCTACTACACGCGAGGGGAAATGGCCGGCCAGGTTGCCCATGAAATCAACAACTATCTGGCGGTGTTGTCGGGTAATATCGAGCTGCTGCCGCTGATGTGGGGGAAAGGGGATCAGGACAAATTCCACCGCCGGCTTGAGGTCATGAAGCAGACAGTGGACAAAATTGCCCGCTTTTCCGACGGCTTAATGGATACCGATCCTGACAAGTTGACCTTTGAACCGGCCGACATTAACCAGCTTGTTGAAAACACTGTCGCTTTTCTCAAGCCCCAGAATAAATTTGACAACATTGAGATTACTACCACCCTATCCTCTCATCTCTCGCTGGTTGGAATTGACGTCGGTCAGATCCAGCAGTTGCTGGTGAATCTGCTATATAACGCCGCCGAGGCGTTACAAGATCGACCGGGCCAGAAAAAGATGTGGATAACAACCTCGGTTGCCGGCGAAGGGTCGGCCAAATCGGTACAAATCGAAATTAGAGACAACGGACCCGGCGTTGCTGAAGATAAAAAAGAGCAGCTATTCACCAAGCGCTTCACCACCAAGCGCAAAGGGCACGGCATCGGGCTTATTACCTGCCGCAAGATCGTCGAGGCTCACAACGGTAGGATAACATACCGCCAAGAGGAAGGGGCAACTTTCCGTTTTGATGTCCCCATCAAAAGACAAGGGGCCATCGACAGTTCCACCGCTGAGGCCATCGCACAGCAATCATCCCAACCGGCGTAACTTTCAGTTGTCGTCCCCGGCGCTTTAACATAACTTGGCGTCATGCAACGACTCACCGGGAGCTCTTGGGCGCCTTTGGATCAGCGCTTCACGGCCGCAATCGTCATTGTCCTGGCGCTGGCAGTTTTTAGCCTCACTTGGGTCGGTATCAGGCAGAGCCGCTCAGACAGTTTTGAGCTGCTGGTCCTCCAGGGTAGGGCTTTCACCGAGGCCCTGGCTCAAGCGGCCGAAAATGCCATCGTCTCCGAGACGTTTTACGATTACCTTGTGCACCAGAGATACGCCGAGATCGTTGTTGGTCTCACCGAACCTGACCTTCAATCTCTGACCGATCAGCAGTTAGCCCAGGTCGCCCAGGCGCACGATCTGTATGGTGTCTTCGTTGTCGGCGCCGATTCCAGTCTGGTGGCGGGAAGTATCGTTGGTGGCCCAAAAGTCGCTCTTCCTGATTTTGTCTACGAGGAAGTTCGTCAACTCATTGCCGACCCGGAAGAGAACTACATTCTTCTGCTGGAAGAGGGCGACCGCCCCGGGCAGGCGATCCACTATTATCTTGAAATCACAAACCGGCTTGATCGGGTTGTGTTAATCATGACCGATGCCCTCTACTACCTCGATGCGCTGGAACAAACCCAGATCGGCTACCTTGCCCGGAAGATGGCCAGAGAGCAGGGGGTGGCGTATATCATGTACCAGTCAACCGAGGGTATTGTCTTTTCCTCCCGCACAACCGGCCGGCTTTTAGCCATCGAGTCCGATCCCTTTCTGGCGGAGGCGCTCGAAGCCGACAGTATTATGCATCGCCTGTATGAATTTCAGGACAACAATGTCTTAGAGCTTGTTCGTCCCTTTTCCACGACAAAATATCCGTTTGGCCTGCTGCGGGTAGGGCTGTCGCTGGAAGGGTTTTACACGGTTTCAAAAGGATTTGACCGTCAGATGATGGCTATTGCCGGAGCGCTCTTTGTGCTGGCGGTAGTGGCGCTTTTGTATCTCAACAGCAGACAGAAAAGAAAAGAGATCGCCCGGCAGTACACTCGGATCAAATCCGTCACGGACAAGATCTTTGACGAAATGCGCACCGGCGTGGCGGCTGTCGACAGCGCCGGGACGATTACCCTTGCCAACGACGCCTTTACAAGAATCTTTGGCCTCGGAAACTGTGTGGGATGCAGATGGGATGAGGCCATCGGCACGGCGGATCTTGCCTTTCAGCAGATGGCTGCCGCAAGGGAGGCCTCTACTGAAACCGAGCTTACTCTTGACATCAGAGGTGCCTCTAAAACCCTACTGGTGGCGACATCAAGGCTCCACGATGAAACGGATCAGGTGGGTGGAATCATCGTCGTCGTGTATGACATCACGCGCCTGAAGGAGTTCGAGCGCAAGTCAACCCGCAGGGAGCGGCTTTCTGAAATGGGAAATCTGGCCGCCGGAGTGGCCCATGAAATTCGCAACCCACTCAATACCATTTCAATTGCCGCCCAGCGACTCTCATCAGAATTTGCCACGGGTAGAGACAGCGATGAGTACCTGTCAATTACCAATCAGATAAAGTCGGAGATAAAACGCCTCAACGAGATTATCAGCAAGTTCCTCACTCTTGCCCGTGAAGAGAAGAAGCGATATACCACGATGAATCTGTCTGATTTCATCACCAGAACGGTGGAGTTCTTTCAACCGGAGATCGACAAGTTAAAACTTGATTTATCCGTCAAAGTGGAGCCTAGTTTGCAGGTGGAAGCCGACCCGGCTTCTCTGAAGCAGGTCTTTATCAACCTTTTCAACAACGCCAAAGAGGCCCTCGGTGGTCAAGCGGGAGAGATATCAATTGTGGCCCAGGCGCGCGGTGACACGATTGAGATTGCCTTCTCCGACAGTGGCCCCGGCGTCAAAAAGGAACTGCGAGAGAAGATCTTCACCCCCTATTTCACCACCAAGGAAGCCGGAACCGGCCTGGGTCTGGCAACTGTTCATAAAATCATTTCCGACTTGGGCGGCGACGTTCGCGTCGAGGACAGCGACTTGGGCGGCGCCAGGTTTGTCATCACGATTCCCAAACCAGACCTACAAACTAAAGCGCTGTGTTAACCTTGTTCGTTCTCTTCGCTAGGCTACTGATCAGATAATGGTGTTTTCGAATTCTCTGATGATTTCGTTTCTTTGGGTGCATTTTCAGAACGTTTGGCTCGTCTCCGAGATAGTCGACGTACTCGGCTAGCTGCCTTATCCGCCTCATCACCTTCAATAACGTCTCGTTTTAGTACTTCACTTCGAAGCATTTTATCGATCTCTGTTGCCTCAACCTTAATACCGGAAGATAGCTTCCTTAAATCTCTCCTGATTGCACTCACTATGGGTTCACTGATAACTATTGCTCCGATAACGAAACGGTTTACGCTTTGGACACGTTCATAGTAATCTTCCCGTACAGCTTTGCTTACCCCCTTTTTGGACAAAAGAAACAATTTTTCTTGGTCCTCAGCTTTTCTTGGGTTCAGTTCCAAGAAATTGAAGGAAGAAACAAGATCATGATCAATTGGTTTCTCGAATCGAATTCTATAAAGCTCCCAAATGATGCCATTCGTGAGAACAACCCATTGCACACCCTCATTCGCGCCATACTCCACAACCTGTCGCAAGTGACTGTCCTTAAGAGTAAGACCAATAGCCTTTACTTCAATGAGGAATTGGATCTTCCCGTCCATTTTGATGGCAAGATCACAATACGTGCCGCGGATCGCGAATTCGCTGGTAATCTCCAGGTACTTCTCAAACCCAAAGACTTCAGCCAACATGTCTTGAATAATTGATACGGTGTCTGCTTCGTTTACGTCGCGGTCCTGTGCGATTTTGAGAACCCGCTGAAACTTCGAAACGGATCTCATGTACCGATCGAGGGCTTTCTTAGGGACTGTAGCCATCAATATCCTCCAATCACGAGACAAAGAAGTTAATCTACAACATTCCTTATATGAGACACTTTCTACCGAACTCTATTTCAGGCTAATGTACGAAATCCCGTTGAGCCTGTCAATATGCAAGGTGCAGATTGAGTGTAATAGGCACTGTCGGGTTTCTCACCCGCCTCAGGCGGGTCGCAACCCGACCTACCATTCAGCTGACCTCACAAATTCGTATAGTTCGGTCCTTCGCCCCCCTGCGGCGTGACCCAGCGGATCACCTGATAGGGGTCGGCGATGTCGCAGGTTTTGCAGTGAACGCAGTTTGATGAGGTCAACTGAAGTTTTAACTTCCCGGGGCGGTCGGGATCGTCCACCATCTCATAAACGTGCGCGGGGCAGAAATGCTGGCAAGGGTTGCCGTATTCCTCGGTGCAGCGGTTATTGCAGATGTCATAGTCGTCAATGACCAGGTGCGGCGGCTGATCTTCCTCGTGCGTAGAGCCGGATTTGTAGACGTCGGTCAGCTTGTCGAACGTGTACTCGTTGTCAAACTTTACGGCGATCTTCTCAGGGGTACGGCCAAAGCGCTTTTGAAAGTCTTCAATCTTGAGCATGTATATATGATCCGCCTTGTTTTCGCGGCGATTAAACAGCCCCCTCCCACCGGTGAGTATCTGGACGGCGCCGTGAAACAGGCCTGCCCAGAGGCCTCCCTTAAACGAGGCGTGGAAATTCCGCGTTTGATACAGCTCCTTTCTGGCCCAACTGCTTTCAAAGCGCTTTTGATAGTTTTGTAGTACGTTGACGGAGTAGTCAGAAGCCCTGAGGCACTCATGAAGTGTCTCGGCAGCCATGATGCCTGATTTGATCGCCAGATGGACCCCTTTCAGCTTCTGCGGATTCAAAAAACCGGCTGAGTCGCCGCACAGCAACAAACCGTCGTGGTAGAGCTTCGGCATCGAGTAGAACCCGGCGTCAGGGACGGTTTTGGCTCCATAGTGAAGCATCGTGCCCCCTTCGAGGATCTTCCTCACCAGAGGGTGCATCTTGTAGCGTTGAAACTTCATATGGGGATCATTGGTTGGATCAGACGAGTTCAATCCGACCGCGTAACCGATTGAGACCACGTTGTCGCTCATTCCGTAGATCCATCCCCCGCCGTATTCGTGTTTCGGCTGCGGCCAGCCGATGGTGTGAATCACCTGCCCGGCTTTGATACGGCCGTCGGGAACTTCCCAGACTTCCTTGACGCCGGTCAGATACGATTGCGGCAATCGTCCTTCGTTCAACCGAGGTATCTTCTCAAAGGCGTGACGAGTCAACGAACCGTGAACTCCCTCGCATAGGACCGTCACTTTGGCCTTGATAATAGACCCCGGCTCAAAATTGGATCGCTGGTTTCCCTCTTTGTCCAGACCCATATCAACCGTCTGCACGCCGGTCACCCGGCCGTCCTCGACAAGAAGGTCATACCCGGCCAGACCGGTATAGATATCAATCCCCTTAGCTTCCACCTGTTCGGCCATCCAGCCGGTGAACTTGTTGAGGGAGATGATATAGTTGCCGTGATTGTTAAGCGACGGCGGCATAAAAGGGAACTTGAAGCCGCCGCGCTCCGAAAGATAATGCATGGCGTCAGAACTGACGGCGACCTCCAGCGGCGCTCCTTTGTCGACGAAATCAGGGATAAGTTCCGCTATGCCCCTGGGGTCCATGATGGCTCCCGAAAGGGAATGCGACCCGGCATAGGCGCCTTTTTCCATCACCAGAATTTCTGGCATCTCCACCGCGTCGTCAGATTCCACCAAGGCGGCCAGCTTGTAGGCCAGCGCCAATCCGGCTGGTCCTGCCCCGACGATCAATATATCCGTTTCGAGAACTTCACGTTCTATATCCATACATCTATCCTCTCTTGAACTTAGCGCCGGCAATATAGCGGACGTCGAAAAAAAAGAAAAGGACTAACCCACAAAACCGGCGGGCATCTCCCTCACTGCATCACCGCGAAGGGCTATCTCATAAGTCCTGTGCGTCGGGTCCTCAGCGGGATGTTATGGAGAGTGGAATACGGTATCTACTACTTAACTCCGCGTAGGTGGCGGCCTTGTGCCGCCACATGGGTTGTCACTGGGCGGGGACAAGCCCCGCCCTTACGCGAGGACGGCACTTTTGGGACTGCCTCCGAAGGGCAGTGACAATCTTTACGACAAAGACCCTTGGTTACGGGAGCCTGATGTCTTAACTTAGTGACAACCGACAAAAGTGGTTGACCCGGCTGTTGTGACCATCTATTTTGTACATGTAAAGGGAAAACTATGTTATTAGATTCATCGATATTTAAGGCCTACGATATCAGAGGCACGGTGCCGGACCAGATCAACGGTGAGATGGCATACAAAATCGGTTACGCCCTGGCCGGCTTTTTGAAACCGAAATCAATCGCCGTCGGGCGGGATATGCGCCTTTCGTCGGATGAACTGTTGGAGAGCCTCACCCGGGGAATAAATGACAATGGTGTCGACGTTATTGATTTGGGCTTGATTTCCACCGACGGCCTCTACTTTGCCGTCGGCAAGTTTGGGCTTGACGGCGGAGTGATGATAACCGCCAGCCACAATCCCAAGCAGTACAACGGCTTCAAGGTCTGCCGCAAAAACGCCGAGCCGCTGTCCGGACAGGAAGGTCTCAACCAGGTGCGCAGATTCATCGAAAACGGCGCCGAGACTGCGAAATCGCCGTCCCGGGGGATTGTGGTTCGCAAGGACATTTCCCGGGACTACGCCGAGCACTGTCTTTCGTTCATAGACACCTCGAAGATCAAGCCGTTCAAAATCGTTATCGACGCTGGCAACGGCATGGCCGGCACAACCCTACCGCCGGTTCTCGAAAAGTTGCCGATTGAGGTTACCAGGCTCTATTTTGAACTGGACGGGAGCTTTCCTAATCACCCCGCCTCTCCGCTTGAGCCTGAGAATCTCGCCGACCTTAACAAGAAGATAGCTGAGACGAATGCCGATTTTGGCGTTGCGTTCGATGGTGACGCTGACCGGATGTTTCTCGTCGACCGCTTTGGTGGGCAAGTCGGGGGGGATATGGTCACGGCGTTAGTGTCGCGGTCGCTTCTGTCGAAGCATCCCGGAGAGACGATACTGTACAACCTGATCTGCTCCCATGCCGTGCCGGAACTTGTCGAGCGCTTGGGCGGAAAAGCCGTCCGCACCAGGGTGGGGCACGCCCTGATAAAGCCGTTGATGAAAAAGCACAACGCCATCTTTGGGGGGGAGCATTCGGGCCACTTTTATTTCCGCGACAACTGGTTTGCCGATTCCGGTCTGATCGCCTTTTTGGTTTGTCTGGAGTTGCTGAGCGCCGAGAACCGTCCCCTGCATGATATGATCAAAGAGGTCGACCCCTACGTCCGCTCGGGCGAAATCAACAGTCGGATCGACTCGATTCCTGATAAGATAAAACAGGTGAGCCTGGCCTTTGAGTCCGGACGGCAGGACACTCTGGACGGTTTGACGGTCTCCTACGATGATTTCTGGTTCAATCTCCGCCCCTCCAACACCGAGCCCCTGCTGCGGCTTAACGTCGAGGCCACAAGCCGCGCCATCCTTGAGAAAAAGACGAAACAGATTCTTAAAATCATCAGGTCATAGCTCGTGCAGAAACCAAGGGCAACAATCCTGGTCGTCGAAGACAACGCCACCATGCGTGACCTTTTGGTCGACACGCTCGATGCCATAGGGTACCTCCCCACGGGGGCTTCTGATGGTAGCGAAGCTCTTCAGAAGCTCAAGGAACAGAAGTTTGACCTGATGATTACCGACATCATGATGCCCGGTATCGACGGCATCGCTCTTCTGAAAAAGGTTCGGAAGGACTATCCCCACCTGCCGGTGTTGTTCATTGCCGGCGTTGCCACTCCGGAGATCATGGACCAGGCTTCTCCGGATGGATTTCTGGCCAAGCCGTTTCGAATTTCCCACATCGAGCAGCTGATTGAAGACACCCTGAAGGGCAAGGACGTGGCCGTCGGTGGGTCACAGGATGTTGAACCCCCACATCCAGTATAGAAAAGCAGATCAGGTGCTTTGTGAGGTTAAGACATAAGTTGACTCGAGCTACATTGGGCATGGAACCAAATGAAATCGCCATTGGCTAACTCCGCGTAGCGGCGGGCCTTGTGTCCGCCGATGATAAGGTGGGAGACAAGCCCCCACCCTACGCGGGTCAGAACAGTCGCCTTTTGTCACAGCCTCCTTAGGGAGTTGACGATTGGCCGTTGAGAAAAGATGGGCAAGAACTTCTACGACATACTTGGTGTGAGCGAAAACGCCTCCCAGGAGGAAATCAAGAAGGCCTTTCGCACTCTGGCCAAGAAGTACCACCCCGATCGCAACCCGGGAGACAAGACCGCCGAGGCCAAGTTCAAAGAGATTTCCGAGGCATACAATACCCTTTCCGACTCCAAAAAGAAGGCGGAATACGACACCATGCGCAAGTACGGAGCCTTTGCCGGCGCCGGGCCAGGGCCGGGCGGGGCTGGTTTTGGCAGCGCTGACTTTGACTTCTCTGATCTGTTCCGCCAGGGAGCCGGCGGGCGCGGCGGCTTTCAGACTTTTCGGTTCGGCTCCTCAGGAATCGACGGTTTAGAGGACATCATCTCGTCGTTTTTCGGTGGCAGCGACCCGTTTACCGGTGCACGCTCACGGCGGCGGCCCAGGATGCAAAAAGGCGCCGACTTGACAGCCGGCCTTTCGATCTCGTTCATGGAATCTGTCAATGGAACGAAGCGGACGATCACTATCGGTCAGACAGGCAAGAAATTAGCGGTGCGCATTCCCAAAAGGATCGAGGACGGGGGGAAGATTCGTTTGGCCGGGCAGGGGATGCCGGGTCCGCATGGCGGCAATTATGGTGACTTGATTATAACGGTGCGTGTTATGCAGGATGAACAATTCAGACGAGAAGGCAACGACATTCACACCAGCGTGACAATCTCTTTCAAGCAGGCGATCTTGGGTTGCAAGGTGAATGTCAAAACGCTGACCAAGACGGTGGCACTCACCGTCCCTCCCGGCACCCAGCCAGGGACGAAGATGCGTCTCAAAGGCCAGGGCTTAGCCGTCGCCAGCTCACAGGGCGACCTTTACGTCGAAATCAAAGTCGAAATCCCCAAGACGCTGACGGAGGAGCAGCGGAAGATGCTGGAGGGGTGGGGTTAGATATGTTTAACTTGACACACATTTATGCTATTTCATGGGGAAATTGGTGGAATTCAATGCTAAGTTTCATATCACAAGTCAGTCCTCTCATACAATTGTTGTCGACTCTGGCGATTCTTGCCTATGTCGTGCTTACGTGGCGAATCGCTCGCGGAACGATGAAATCAGCAACTGTATCCGAAAAAATGCTTTCAGAAATGGAATCTTCCAGGGTGCAGCAGACTTCGGCCGATATTGTAGTGTACTTTGATATTGATCCAGTTAGGTGGGTCATAAACTTCATAGTGAGAAATATTGGACGAAGTATCGCTCGTCAGGTTAAGCTCGAGATTGACCCTCCTTTGCGAAGCAGTATTAAGCGAGATTTTACCAGTGCTTCATGGGCAACGAAGGGCATAGGGTCACTTCACCCGGATGGCCAGTTTTCAACAATGTTGGATTTTGTTCGCGAGTATTTTCATAACGATGAGTTGCCAAGAAGGTATTTTGTAAAGGCGTCATATATAAATGGCGCAAATGGAGAAAGAGTTGAATCCACTTACGATCTCGACTTAGGTCCGTATGAAAATGTATTGGCTCTGAAAGAAACGGGAATGACAGACTTAGTAAGGCAACTTAGGGATATTACCGGTCATTTGCGATCATTGTCGCAGAGCATGCAGAGTTTGGCGAAAAAGGTCAAATAATGTTGTCCCGTGCGCGGCGGACGTCCCCGTCTGCCGCGTCAAGTGGGCGCACGAGGACATACGCCCACCACGATATGCTGGAGGAGTGAGAAAAGTAGCAAGGGGTAAACATGGAATTCGGGGAGCTTAGTAGTACGATTTTTGACGGACTAAAGCCAAACCTTGAGAATCACAACGGGCTACAAGTTTTTGCCCGTGAACGTGCTAAATTCGAAGGGTGGCTAAAGGTCGAATTGTGTGCGGTTCTAGTCGAGGCTGGCATAAAACCATTGCCAGAGGTAGACCGGATTGACATCACTTTTGAAGATTGGGCAATCGAACTGAAGACAATGAACACGAACATACGATATTCTGGAGTTAGGAATAAACACCGGCCAATTACCAACAACGTTAGTGGGCTGATAAAGGACATCCGAGCGTTGAGCTTGACTGATGTCATGAACAGATTCCAGAATAGAAGCGTTCTGTTTGTCGTGTTTCCCATAACTCACGACAACCAACATTGGCAACAGTACCATTATCCTCGAATGCTTCAAGAGCTTGCAGACATTAAACATGTGGAGTTTAGCTTTAAGTCGGGGATTCCCGGCGTTCTCTATTTCGGGCTCTGCAAATAGGTGGCAGGTCTCAAGGAGACCCGCCCTACAGGGGAAAGAGACTAATAGTAGAATTGACTCGTTAAGGAGTTGAAAGGAGAGACTTGAGATGATTACTTTTGAGAAAAGAGAAGACGAACAACCTATCTGCCCGCATTGCAAAAAAGAAATCACCCACGTGTGGTATCGAGAGCTCAAAGGCGATTTGGGCAAACGCTGCCTTTACTTCTGTCCGGGATGCAGGACGTGTCTGGGTGTCTCGCACCGGAAAGGTTTAACGTTTGGCTGGTAATTTTGTGGCTGGCCGATGTCCACATCGGCCACAAGGCCAATGAAGTAGAGCGACGGAGGCAGATGTGGACATCTGCCGCCCACAAAAAAGGCTGGATTCCTGCCTGCGCAGGAATGACATAAAAAAAGAGGAATGACAATGAAATACAGCCGTATTAGTCGCGGTCAGGAATCCTTTCCTGACCGCACCAAGGTAGCCGTCACGAAAGGGTTCGTGACGGCGCAGGAAATATGTGAACCTGAATAAATTCGCACAACGATCAATAGACACCGTCTCGTATGCGCAGGAGTGAAAGGATTAGACAAGCCGTGGTCGATGGCCTGCCCAGTGATACGGCACGAGAGCCTAATAACAGACTGACGCCGGTTCTGACCACAGTCGGGATCATTGTTACCGGCGCAATCCTGGTAGGACTGTTTCGGGAACCGATCAATGCCTACGGTGTCGACCTCATGATGCGCTACGGTCAGGAATGGGTCGACGTCGTTCTGTTTCTTCTGTCGGCTGTCTCGTGCACACCGCTGGTCCTGCCGGTATGGGGTTACGCCGTTCTCGGAGTGGCGTTGGGTTACCATGTCGTGAGACTGGCTGCCGTCATGGCGTTCGGCTCGGCGCTGGGGTCGTTTGTCACCTTTGGCGTCGGCCGCTATTTCTCGGAGTTCCCCTGGGTCAAGCGTCGTTTTCCCGGGATCCATCGTCATCGGTGGACGCACGGAAAGTCGAAGAAGTACGTAGCCTGGATACTGTTTATCGGGACGTCATCGCCGATTCCCTGCGATGTCCTCTATGTTGCCTGCGGCGCCAAACGGTTTCCGCCGGTACTTTTTCTGATAACCATGGTAGCCGGCCGCTTCGTCCGGTACCTATCCTTGGGGTACGGTTATAAGTACTTCAGCGAGTATTTCTAACGACCGACGGACCAACGGGCCGCTTCATGAGCACCTTGTTGGCTACTGAACGGGATCCCTCGAGCGGCTCTTGCCGACACGTCGGGCCGCATCGCCCGAGCCGATGATGACTGTCGGCATGACTATTGAAGACGTACCCTGGCGACCGCATTCAGGAACAGGCGAAGCGGCGACCCTTCGGAATCGGCGCGAATGGTCGTGAAACATTCCGTGCAGGTATTGTTGTCGGAGAACTTCCGCACCAGCTCAGTCTGCGAACTGTAGCGGTCACGACACATTCCGCAGGGGCTCAACTCGGCCCAGGGGTTGACAATCAGGAAGCGGCGCCCCGCCCGGCAGTTGGGCTGACTACCGGTTTCGAAGAAACGGATCATCCGGCGAAAGGTCCATTTCGTGGTGACGATTGGATACCCTTCAGCCTGCATACCCAGCAACCGGTCGACGACTCTCCGGAGTTCGGCAAGATCACCCTGGGAGTTGATCAAGTACTCCCTGTTACCGGTTCTGACGGCGTGGTACGTACTGTAGTTGACCGCGATGCCCCACTGCCGAGCCAACTCGGCGATGCGGGGAAGATCACGGAAGTTATCGCTCTGCACCACGCAGGCCAGGATGATGTCGTTGTTTCCATACCGGGCCAATCGCGGCAGCAACTCGCGCATGTGCTCAAAGTTGTTGCGGAGCCTGCGGAATTCGTTCTGCCGTTCGTCGGGGTAGTCCAACGACACCGAAAACTGGTCTATTCCGGCTTCGCGCAGGACGAGGTACTTTTCCTCGGTGAGGAGTTGGCCGTTGCTGGTCAAAGCAAAAACCGGCAGTGGATCGCGCCGGCGCAGAGCGCGTACGATCTCGACCACGTTCTTGCGCAGTAGCGGTTCCCCGCCGGAGATGAGCACCACTACCGGCTTGAGTTCCGTGATCCAGGGAGCGTACGACTCAGGGCCCAGGCCTGGTTCCTTGACATACTCCCCCAGGTCACAGTGCTTGCAGTTGGCGTTGCAGTTGTAAGTTAGTTCGAAGCCCACCGTGATCGGCTTCTCGCGAACGACATTCCTCAGCGTGCGTCCCGCGATTCTCAGTTTGCGACCTGGACTCAATACTGCCATTGTACGATCCCTACTCAGGCCGGAAGAGCAGGCCCGGCATATGACTCCCAACACCACGAGATTTTGATCTTTATGGCCGAAAACCTAAGCGAATCGGTGGGGCGGAGCAAGCGATTTCTCGTCCTGCCACCGCATGAGCTGCGCTGCCGGTTTTTCTTTCATCGGGAGCGGCTGTCATCGAAGTTCTATCAGTAATAGTGAGACAGCCCCCCTGTGACTCTGCCATCCATACTGGCAAGAGTGAGAATAGGTTACTGGACTAACACCTGCCTTTCTGTTATTTTATACTATGAAAAGAGTCGCGTGGTTAACGGACATCCACCTGAATTTCGTCTCATACATTGACATTGTTACTTTCGCGGACACGATTTTCAAGCATAGCCCCGACGTTGTCCTCATAGGAGGCGATATAGGTGAAGCCGATTCGATAGTCGATTATCTCTTGGAACTGCAGAAGCTGCTGGACAAAGAAATCTGCTTTGTGCTCGGCAATCACGATTTCTATAAAGGCTCAATATCAACCGTACGAAACCGCGTGAGCGAGGTATCACGCAATTCTCAACTGCTGTCATGGATGCCTGAAGCTAATGTCGTAGAGCTGACGCCGACGGTTGGCCTGGTCGGGCATGGTTCCTGGGCAGATGGAAGATTCGGGGATTACGAGCACTCGGACCTTCTGTTAAACGATTACTTCTTCATAAAGGACTTCAACCCACGGCTCTTGCAAACGGACCAGGATAGCAGGCAATTCTTCAATCCAGAGCCTGCCGACGCCGCCTGGTTTCTCAGCGAAGGCGCCAAACAACAGAGATTGCGCACGATGCAATCTCTTGCTGACGAAGCTGCCCGACATTTTCAGAAAGTGCTGCCGATGGCCTTGAAGTCTTTCAATCATGTGCTTGTTCTGACTCACGTGCCACCGTTCAAAGAAGCCTCCTGGTACGGCGGGAGGATATCGGACGACAACTGGCTACCGCATTTTTCCTGCAAGGCGGTTGGCGATGTTCTCTACAGACAAATGAAGGACCACCCAAAGCAGCAGCTTACCGTTTTGTGCGGTCATACACACGGCAGTGGAGAGGCCCAGATTCTCGATAACCTTAAGGTATTCACCGGCGGAGCCACTTACGGTCGCCCAGAGTTGCAGAAGCTTTTTGAGTTTGATTAGGCTAAAATGCTGGGGCAGATGTGGACATCTGCCGCCCACGAGATAGTGTTCTGTGCGCGGTGGACGTCCCGAGGCTGTCTCATAAGTCGATTACAACCACATTAGTCATTGTAACACAAAAAGTCTTAATCTACAAACTCCGCGTAGCGGCGGGCTTTACGTCCGCCGTCCACAGGCGGGAGGCAAGCCCCCGCCCTACGCGAGTCAAAATGGTCAACTTTTGAGACAACCTCTCCCTGTCTGCTGCGGGGAGTGGGCGCACGAGGACGTACGCCCACCACGAGTGCCGCCTTGCATAACAACGATTGGCAGAAATCAAGGACTGACGTCCTATAACTTGCTTGTTTTTGTCAGCCGATAGCAGTATTTTGTCAAATTGTTGCCGTATAATTTACGTTTACGGTTGAAGTTGGCACGTAAGACAAACTGAAATACAGGAGGTTCACTATGGCAGGAATTGTTGGCTACGGCGCCCACCTCCCACGACACCGGATCAAGGTCGAGGAAATCGCCAAGGTGTGGGGGGCGGATGCGCCCAGTTATAAAAGAGGTCTGATGCTTCGGGAAAAATCAGTCCCCCCTCCCGATATGGATACCATTACGCTGTCGGTCGAAGCGGCCAAAAACGCCCTGAAGCGGGCGGACATTGATCCGGTAGACATCGGCGCTATCTACATCGGCTCGGAGTCACATCCCTACGCCGTAAAGCCCTCCGGTACCACCGTGGCGGAGGCAATCGGCGCCACGCCGGACATCCATTGCGCGGACTTTGAATTCGCCTGCAAGGCCGGTTCCGAGGGGATGTTTGTGGCGCTGAGTCATATCGATTCCAATGCGATGAAGTATGCGCTGGCGATCGCTGCCGACACCTCGCAGGGAGCGCCCTCCGATGCGCTGGAGTTTTCGGCGGCAGCCGGGGCGGCGGCGTTTATCATGGGTAAAGACAATCTGATCGCGGAGTGCCTTTATACGCATTCATACATGACCGACATGCCCGATTTCTGGCGGCGGGAGCACCAGTTTTATCCCCAGCACGGCGGACGGTTCACCGGCGAGGAAGCCTACTTCGCCCACACCAAGGGAGCGACCAACGCTATCCTCAAAAAGGCCGGCATGACGCCAAAGGATTTTGCGTATGCCGTCTTCCACCAACCCAACGGCAAGTTCCCTCAGAGAGTGGCGTTTGAGCTTGGCTTTACCCAGGAGCAGATTGATCCCGGGTGGCTGGCGCCGACGTTAGGCAATACTTATTCCGGCGCTTCGCCGATAGGGCTGACGGCCACGCTCGACGTTGCTCAGCCGGGTGATATGATTATGATGTGTTCGTATGGCTCCGGCGCCGGTTCCGATGCTTTCGTCTGGAAAGTCACCGAGCGGATCAACGAGGTACGTGACAAGGCGGTGCGCACCAAGAAGCTTCTGGATGAAAACCTGATTTATGTCGACTATGGGACCTACGCCAAGTTCCGGCACAAAATCCGCAAGAATGATTAGGAGGTAAACTGTAATGAGAGACGTTTGTGTTGTCGGTGTCGGCATGAGTCAGTGGGGCGAGGTGTGGCGAAAGTCGCTGCGCCAGCTTTTTGTCGACGCCGCCCTTGAAGCGATAGATAAATCAGGGGTTGACCACCTGGATTCACTATATGTCGGCTGCATGTCGAGCGGCTTGTTTGTTGGACAGGAGCACCTCGGTGCCCTGATGGCAGACTATCTGGGTATGCCGGGACTTCCGGCGGCTCGGGTGGAGTCAGCCTGTGCGTCGGGTGGGGTGTCGTTTCGGCAAGCTTTTATAGAAGTTGCATCGGGTATGTCCGACATCGTCATGGCAAGCGGCGTGGAAAAAATGACCGATTGTTCCGGCGGCGAGGCCACTTTTGCTCTGGCAACCGCAGCCGACCAGGAATACGAGGTTTTCAATGGAGCCACTTTCCCCGGTCTGTACGCCATGATGGCCCACGCCCACATGGACAAATACGGCACCACGCGTGAGATGCTGTCGGCGGTGACCGTTAAGAATCACAAAAACGGTGCGAAAAACCCCGTCGCCCAGTATCCGTTTGAAATAAAGCCGGAACAGGTAGCCAAGTCGGTGATGGTGGCCGATCCGCTGCGCATTCTCGATTGCTCGCCAATCACTGATGGCGCGGCAGCGGTGATTGTCACATCCGAGGATGTGGCCAGGAAACTGGGTAAGCCGTACATCAAGGTGCTTGGCTCAGGTGCTGCGACCGACTACATGCAGTTGGCCCAGCGGGACGATATGACCACGATCAAGGCCGCCACGCTGGCGGCCGAGCGCGCCCTGAAGATGGCCGGCAAGACGATCAAAGATATGCAGTTTGCCGAGGTGCATGACTGTTTCACCATTGCCGAGCTTGTCATTCTCGAATCGATCGGTCTCTACAAACCCGGCCAGGCGGGTCCGGCCACGCTGGCAGGGGAAACGGAGCTGGACGGCAAGTTCCCCGTGAACAGTTCCGGCGGATTGAAGTCCAAGGGTCACCCCGTGGGCGCAACCGGCGTGGCGCAGGTGGTCGAGGTGTACAAACAACTGACCGGTCAGGCGGAAAACGGTCGTCAGATTCCCGGCTCGCCGAGAATCGGGATGACCCAGAACATGGGCGGCTCCGGGGCGTCCTCGGTCGTGCATATCATGGAGGTGGCGTGATGACGATGTTTAGTTCGCGAAATTGGAGAGAGTACCCCCAGCGGTACCGTTTGGAGGCGTCCAAATTCAAAAAGAGCGGCAAGACCTATTTCCCGCCGCGCGCCGTTGACCCGGAAACCGGCGACACCGAGGTTGAAACGATCAAGCTCCCCGATACCGGCAAGATTATCACCTATACTGTCATCCGCATCGCTCCCGAACAATGGGGGGACGAGGCGCCCTATGCTCTGGCCGTGGTTGAGTTGACCGACGGCACGCGTTTGATGGGGCAGGTGACAGACTGCGACGTCGAACAGGTTAAGATCGGTATGGAGGTGCGCATCGAGTTTCGCCGCATCCAATCGGAGGGCCACCACGGCGTCCTCAGCTACGGCTACAAGTTCGTGCCGAAGTGGTACTAGTGCGCTTATTACTGAGCCGTCAGGCAGAGTGAGGTTGTCCCAAGAGTTGACTCCGGCTACACTGGACATGGCACCAAATGAAGTCACCGTTCGCTAACTCCGCGTAGCGGCGGGCCTTGTGTCCGCCGATGATAAGGTGGGAGACAAGCCCCCACCCTACGCGAGCCAGAATAGTTGCCTTTTGAGACAGCCTCGGGTCGCCTGATGGCACGGGGTACCCCACGGATTCGATTGACCGGTCGTTCGGTTTTCGCTACATTCCTATCAAATCTATTCAATAAACATGGAGCGGAGCTATGTCATATCTCAAACAAGTTGACCCTGAAATATATGACGCCATCATCAAAGAAACTGAGCGCGAGTACCGTAAGCTGGAGCTGATTGCCTCTGAGAACTTCGTTTCTGAGGCGGTCCTGGAAGCGGCGGGCGGTGTAATGACCAACAAGTACGCCGAGGGCTACCCCGGCAAACGCTACTATGGCGGCTGTGAGTTTGTCGACATCGCCGAGGACCTGGCCCGCGAACGGCTCAAACAGTTGTTCGGCTGTGAGCATGCCAACGTTCAGCCGCACGCCGGTTCCCAGGCTAATATGGCGGTTTACTTCACTGTCCTGAAGCCGGGCGACAAGGTCATGGGGCTGGATCTCTCGCACGGCGGGCATCTCACCCACGGCCACCCGATCAACTTCTCCGGTTTCCTTTTTGATTTTGTCGGCTACCAGGTCGACCGGGAGACCGAAGTGATCGACTACGACCGCCTTATCGAGCAGGCTAAAGAGGTCCAGCCGAAAATGATCGTCGCCGGCGCCTCGGCCTATCCGCGTTTTTTGGATTTCGAGAAGATCCGCGAGGCCTGCGACGTCTGTGGGGCTTACATGATGGTCGACATTGCCCACATTGCCGGCCTTATTGCCGCAGGGGTGCACCCATCGCCGATTCCAATGGCGGATTTTGTCACCTCCACTACGCATAAGACACTCCGCGGGCCAAGGGGCGGGGTCATCATGTGTAAGGAGAAATATGCCGCCGATCTCGACCGCATGGTCATGCCCGGCATCCAGGGCGGGCCGCTTATGCACATCATTGCCGCCAAGGCGGTGGCGTTTAAGGAAGCCTTGACCGACGAGTTCAAGCAGTATCAGAAGCGCATCATCGACAACGCTAAAACCCTTGCCGAAACCCTCAAGGGATACGGTTATCACATCGTCTCAGGCGGCACGGACACCCACCTGATGTTGGTGTCATTCATGGACGTCCCCAAGCTGACCGGCAAAAAGGTCGAAAAGGCGCTGGACAAGGCCGGTATCACGGTCAACAAGAACACGGTCCCGTTCGATCCGGAAAAGCCGTTTGTCACCTCCGGTATTCGCATCGGCACGCCCGCCATCACCACCCGCGGTATGGGGGTGGATGAGATGCGGACCATAGCTGAGTTCATCCACCGTGGCATTCAGAACCGCCGCAACGACGACGCCCTGGCCGAGATTGCCAAGGAAGTCGCTACGTTGTGCGAAAAGTTTCCGCTCTATCAAGAGCGCTTGCAGGAGGCGTAACCATGTTGTTTTCGTTGTCAATGTTCCCCACCAGCAAGGGGACGGCGTCAGTCTCATCAGACGTTGCCAAAGTGATCGACATCATCGATAAATCCGGCCTGCCCTACAAGCTGACCGCCATGTCGACGATCATCGAGGGTGACTGGGAGCCGGTGATGAAGGTCATAAATAGAGCTCGGCTCATGCTGCGCAAAAAACACGCTCGTGTGTACATAGTGCTGACGATCGATGACCGCAAGGGGGCCAAAAACCGCCTGACCGGCAAGGTCAAATCGGTGGAAAAACGACTCAAGCGGGAGGTAAAAAAGTAATGGAAACGGGATGTAGGGCAGAACCCATAGCGGTTCTGCCAACTGTTCGTGGGCGGCAGATGTCCACATCTGCCCCAACCATACGGGAGGTAAGAAAGTAATGGAAACAGTGCGAGTTGTCTTTATTAGTGTCCCTCGCGAGGAGGCCAACAAAATGGCCCGCGCCCTGGTGGAGAAACGTCTGGCCGCCTGTGTCAACATTGTGCCCAAAATCGAGTCATTCTACTGGTGGGATGAGTCCGTGTTGAAAGACGAGGAGGCGCTGTTGATTGCCAAGACCACCCAGCAGCGCTTTGACGAGCTGCGCGCCTGGGTCGTCGCAAACCACCCCTACGACCTGCCTGAAATCATCTCCCTCCCCCTCTCCGACGGCCTCTCCGACTACATCGAATGGGTCAAGAAGGAGACCGAGCGGGGGTAGGCGCCAGCTATGTATTGGGCACTCGGCATTGTCGCAGCTGTAGTAATAGCTCTTGTTGTCTACTACGTTCAGAAGCGGAGCGGTGATAGGCAGTTTCAGGCACTACTCAGGAAGCTTGAGGGAATCGAGACACGCCTGGACCCTAATAACCCCTCACCTGTACCGGAGAACTTCGCTGAATTGGAACGTAAGGCACGAGAATATATTGACAAGGGCGGCTATCTCAACGCAGATGACTTATTGAAGATTGGCAATGTCCACTACTGGAAGAGCAATTATGATCCAGCAATGCACTACTATCGCGTGGCCTTAGATCAGGCTAAGGAGCGAGACGATAAAGAAACGGTCGGGAACGCTTTAGGCAATATCGGTGTGATCTATTCTGACAAGGGTGATCTGGATGAGGCGTTGAAATATCACCAGGATGCGTTGTCAATTCACAAGGAAGTTGGTTACCGACAGGGTGTGGCCAGTGCTTTAGGCAATATCGGTCTGATCTATAAAGCCCGGGGTGATCTGGATAAGGCGTTGAAATATATGAAGGATGCATTGTCAATTCACAGGGTAGTAGGTTACCGCCAGGGTGAGGCCAGTGCTTTAGGAAATATCGGTCTGATCTACCAAGCTCAGGCCGACTTGGATGAGGCGTTGAAATATCTTAAGCAAGCGTTAGACATTTTTGAAGCCCATGGCTATATGAGAGAAGTTGAACAGACAAAAAGTAACATTGCTGAGATTGAGCGAATGAAGAATAAGTAGGTCGAAACCCCTGTGGTTCCGACAATCTCTTGAGAAGGAGATGAAATGAGTCACGAACGGATGTTAGATGGGGAACATCAACCAATTGAGGCTGATATCCTAAAGACAGTTGGAAAGAAAAAGGTCTGGCTCGATCTCAAGCAGTATCTTGAACAAAACTATGATTTCGTGCCGGAGTTGGTGTTCTATGGCGCCAAATATGGCTGGACGATCCGTTATCGAAAAAGCGGCAAAACCCTGTGTTCCCTCTTCCCTGAGAAAGGCGCCTTCACCGTTTTGTTAGTGCTGGGCAAGCAGGAAGCGGAGAAAGCGTTATCTATGTTGGATGAATTCAGTACCCGTGTCCGCAAGCTGCTAAATGGCGCGGAACAACGACGAGACGGTCGCTGGCTATGGATTAGAGTGGTGACTTCCGCCGACGCTGACGACGTCAAAGAACTGCTGAAAGTGAAAAGAAAGCCAAAGAGGAAGTAGAAGTCTGGTGCTGTCAGGTGCCCCCACCTGACAGCTTCAACTGAAAGATTAAGGTTAAGGTGGAGAACTCAGTGTCGGGTGAGGGCACCCGACACCACATAAACAGAGAAATTGAACAACAACAGAGGAAAAGCAAGTAGTGTCTGGTGCTGTCAGGTGCCCCCACCTGACAGCTTCAACTGAAAGATTAAGGTTAAGGTGGAGAACTCAGTGTCGGGTGAGGGCACCCGACACCACGTAAACAGAGAAATTGAACAACAACAGGGAAAAAGCAAGTAGTGTCTGGTGCTGTCAGGTGTCCTCACCTGACAGCTTCAACAGTCAAAGATGATATGGGAAAACGGAATAGATCACAGGTTACTGAGGCATCACTATTTTTTGTGACAACGTCACTACGTGACTGGAAGCCCCTTTTTTCTGATCCGGAAACTGCTGAAAAGGTAGAAAAGTTCCTGTTCGAACTATTTCCATCCTATGCTGATGCCCTTTTCGGTTATGTTATCATGCCGTCTCATCTCCACCTGATGGTCGGTTGCTGCAATGGTGGCGGTCAATTGTCTGAATTCATGCGGACGTTAAAGTCTCTCACATCGCGCAGATTCTTTCCCCAGAGTGGTTCCGTGTGGATGGACCGCTTCGATGACTTACGCATCATAACAGAAAAGCAATTTCTCATTAAGCTCACCTACATTCACAATAATCCAGTGAGGAAAGGATTAGTCGAAAGCCCTCTGCACTGGCCTTGGTCAAGTGCAAGGTTCTGGATTCTAGGTGAGAAGAAAGGTGTGTTAACGAACAATTATGATTTTTTACTGAAAGATTGAGGTGGAGAAATTAGTGTCGGGTGAGGGCACCCGACACCACACAAGCGTAGTATCGTGCGAGGTTGGTGTCCCCGTCCGTCTCGATCAGGGGCAGATGTGGACATCTGCCGCCCACGACAACTTGTCTTTGGCGAACTGCCCACAAATTCTGCCAAAGCGTCTGGATGTCAACAAGAACCCCGTAGGCAGTTACTACTTACGGGGTTTATATATTATGCGGAAGGGGGGATTTGAACCCCCACGAGTTACCTCACTACCCCCTCAAGATAGCGTGTCTACCGATTCCACCACTTCCGCAAGTCGTTATATCTGTATATCCTTTGACGGGGTGATCTTCGGATCGCCCCGCATGACAATAGTCCCCCCGTCGGGTCTGAAGACCCGCCGGGCACAAACAAAGGTTGTTGTCGGGTTTCTCATTCATCCGGCGGCTGCCCGTCAGGAGCCGGGCCTTTGACCGGCCGGACTCCATTCGGAACCCGACCTACTATACTACATTTGCCGCCAATCTTCAGATCTATTCGCCGGCGTCGTCACCCGATTGCGGCTGAGTACCCTCAGCGTCCTCGGTAGGCAAAACCCGGATTTGTACGCCAGAGTCGGACGGAGGAACGACCTGCTGTCGTTGCTGCTGTTGTTGCAGCGCCCTCTCTCTTTCTTCCTGCGCCTGCCTGGTGACGACAGACTCCGTGGGGCTACCGACCGAGCTTCCAGGACGGGTGCTGGCGGACATGAAGGCCAGGGTGGCGCAGTTGACCATAAACAACACCGCCAGTACGGTCGTTGCCTTCGACAGAAAAGAGGCTGCTCCCCGTCCGCCAAAAACGGCGCCGGAAAGACTGCCGCCAAAAGCCGTACCGGCCAGACCTTCACCTTTGCTGGACTGCATCAGTACGACCAAAACCAGGCCGATACTGACGATCACATGAAAAATTACCACGACAGTAAACAAGCGTCATTCCTCCACTCAAACGGCATTAATAATCGCGACAAAATCGGCTGCCTTCAAAGATGCTCCGCCAACAAGGGCGCCGTCAATATCAGGCTGGGCTAACAGGCTGCGTGCATTCTCCGGCTTCACCGAGCCCCCGTACAGAATGGGAAGCGTCTCGGCAGCAGCCGCATCAACCTCGGCCACTTTTTGGCGTATGAACTTATGAACCGCTTGGGCCATTTCGGGAGTGGCCGTTTTTCCGGTCCCGATTGCCCAGACCGGCTCATACGCTAACACCGATTTCGCAATCAAATCAGCCGACAAACCTGCCAGCGTTCCGTCGACCTGCTGGCCGACAACCTGCTCGGTTTGTCCGGCTTCTCTTTGCTCAAGGGTCTCGCCAACACAGATGATGGGTATCAGACCCGCCGAAAGCGCAGCCTTCGCCTTGGCATTGACCAGCCGGTCATCCTCGGCATGATACAGCCGCCTTTCGGAATGCCCCAAGATAACATAACTGACGCCTACTGTCAAGAGCATGTCGGAGGCCACTTCGCCGGTGTAGGCGCCGCTTTGGTGCTGGGACATATCCTGGGCGCCGAGAGCTATCGGGCTGCTTTTCAGTAGGTTAGCCGCCACATGAAGCGACGTAAAGGGAGGGCAAACGACGACCGTGGCCCGCTCAGTATTGAAATCTTCGGCCATAAGCTCTTTAATTAACGCTTCTGTCCCGGCAATAGTGCCGTTCATCTTCCAGTTGCCGGCAATGATCTTTCGGCGCACGTCAAACGGCCTCAACTTTAGGCAGATCCGTCAGGGAATCGACACCGGGGAGCCGCTTTCCTTCGAGGAACTCCAGCGACGCTCCGCCCCCGGTTGATATGTGAGTAAGGTTATCCTCAAGACCGGCTTTCGCCACGGCTGCCGCCGAGTCGCCGCCGCCGACAACGGTAGTAGCTCCTTTGTCAGTCAACTCGGCCAGAAGTTTCGCAACTGCAAAAGTTCCCTCGGCGAACGGCTTATGCTCAAACACTCCCATCGGGCCGTTCCACACGACCGTCCGGGCGTCAGCGAGAGCGTCGGAGAAAAGCTTAATAGTGTCAGGGCCGATATCAAGTCCCTTCATGCCGTCCGGAATCTTGTCGATAGGGACAACCTTGGTCTGCGCGCTGTCGGAGATTTCCGAGGCGATCACGGCGTCGGTGGGGAAGATGAGCTTAGCCTGAGAGCTGCCGGCTTTTTTGAGTATCTCTTTGGCTAATTTTACCTTGTCTTCTTCAACGAGCGAGTCGCCTATAGGATACCCTTTTGCTTTAGCGAAGGTGAAGACCATGCCGCCGCCGATAAGGAGCAGATCGACTTTATCCATGAGGTTGGCGATAACGTCAATTTTGCCGGATATTTTGGCTCCCCCCAAGATAGCGGCAAAGGGCCGTCGAGGATCGGAGAGCACCTCGCCCAAGTATTTCAGTTCCTTTTCCATCAGGAAGCCGGCCACCGCCTGGTTGAAATAGCGGGTGACGCCCTCGGTGGAGGCGTGTGCGCGGTGGGCCGAGCCGAAGGCATCGTTGACGTAGATATCGGCCAGCTGGGCTAACTTTCCGGCAAAGTCAGAGTCGTTTTTCTCCTCCTGAGGGTGAAACCGCAGGTTTTCCAGAAGCAGGCAGTCACCATCTTTCATCTTGCCGACAACATTGGCCGCCTCCGGTCCAATACAATCCTCGGCAAACGTGACCTTCTCGCCCAGCAGTTCTGAGAGGCGTTTGGCCACCGGTCGCAGTGACATTTCCGGCTCATGCTTCCCCTTCGGTCGGCCAAGGTGGGAGCAGGCGATAACCATACCGCCGTCGCCCCGAATCTTCTCAATTGTCGGGAGGGAGGCGCGTATGCGGCGGTCATCAGTGATGTTCTGGTTGGCATCGAGCGGCACGTTAAAATCCACCCGCAAAAGAACCTTGCGGCCGCGAAAGTTTATGTCGGACACTGTCACTTTGTTCATCGCGTCATTCCTCTGTTTGTGTTTCTACATCATCTTCAGAAGCATATCAACCATGCGGCAGGAAAAGCCCCATTCATTGTCGTACCAACTGAAAACCTTGACCATGGTCCCCTGCGCCGCCGTCATCCTGCTGTCGAAAATGGAGCCGTGGGGATTGCCGATAATATCGCACGAGACGATAGGGTCTTCACAGTATTCCAGCGTCTTGGACAGGGGTCCGTCGGAAGCGGCCGCCTTGAAAGCGGCGTTGATCTGCTCCACCGTCGCTTCTTTCTCCAGTATGACGGTGAGATCAACGATCGAGCCGTTCGGCGTCGGGACCCGGATGGCAATACCATCCATCTTTCCCTTCAGCTCGGGAATGACCTCGGCGATCGCCTTGGCCGCGCCGGTCGTAGTCGGAACCATCGAGACGGCCGCCGCGCGGGCTCTGCGAAGGTCCTTATGAGGAGCGTCCAAAAGTCGCTGGTCAGCCGTATACGAGTGGGTGGTAGTCATGAATCCTTTGACGATACCAAAGTTATCCAGCAGCACCTTGGCCGTTGGCGCTAAGCAGTTGGTCGTGCAGGAGCCAATGGAGATAACGTGGTGCCGGTTCTTATCATAATTGTCGGAGTTGATGCCGGGGATAAAGGTGCCGTCATGCCCTTTGGCCGGGGCGGAAATGAGAACCTTTTTGGCGCCGGCCTCGATATGCTTGAGGGCATCCTCCTTTTTACGGAAAAGACCGGTGCACTCCAGCACGATGTCGGCCCCAAGTTCCCCCCACGGCAGCTTGGCCGGGTCTTTCTCGGCCATGATCGGTATCTTCTTGCCGTCGACGACCAGGTTGCTCCCCTCAACTCGTACCTCATCCGGGTAGCGGCCGTGGACCGAATCGTATTTCAAAAGGTGCGCCAGCGTACCGGCATCGGTAATATCGTTGATCCCGACAAACTTTATTTTCTTGCCGCGAGCCGCCTTGAACACAAGCCGTCCGATTCTTCCGAAGCCGTTGATTCCAACTTTCATTTTATGCCTCCATGCTATACTAAATATGGTTATTTCGACGAGTAAAGATACTTAACCCCGACCGTAAACGCAACAGCATCGTAGTCGCGGATAGTTTGCAGCCCTTTTGAAAACTCTATGGGCATATACTTGACGCCGACTTCCAGGCCGATGGTGGCGCCGATGGGCCAGTCGATCCCGCCTCCGAGCACATAGTTGAAATCCGTACCCGACTGCTCTGCCAAGCCGCGGTAGTAGACGTCGCTGGAGGTGGTAAATTGAACGCTGCGACGGCCATAGTACAGTCCGCCGCCGGCCAAAAGATATGGCTGAAGTTTTGCCTTCAGGGAAGCCAGCGGGTAAAGTTTTAGCTGCAGGAGAATGGGATGAACCAGCACGTTTCCGACATTTGTGGCTCCTGCCTCTCTGAAGGTTACCGATCCTCTATTGACAATGCCGAAAGATAGTTCCAGCATAACAGTGGGGGCAAGACGGTAGGCAAAATAGCCCTCGAAGAAAAATGAAGCGCCCTTAAAGTTAGTCTCGGAAATCCCCACGGAGTCGGTAGGACTCTCGCCGTTATTTGCCCAGACGCCGAGACGAATTCCGGCCTGGTGCTTCTCGTTGAACAACGGGTAACCGTCGGCCTGAGCCGTCCCTGGGATCGCCAGGCCTAAAAGCGCGCAGGTAAGTATCAGACATCTAACCAAAGAAGACCTCGGCAATTTCGTAGAATTCCCGGTCGATTGTCTTGACTTTTTTCATCGCTTCAATCAGCGGTGTAGAGACAACCTTGACGCCGCGAAGAGCGACCATCTTGCCAAAATCCCCCTGGTGAACAAGGTCGATGGCGTGGATTCCGTACTGTGTGGAAAGCACCCGATCAAAAGCCGACGGGGTTCCGCCTCTCTGGATGTGGCCGAGAGTCACGGTGCGGCAGTCATAGCCGGTCTTCTCGCGAATGACGGTCGAGAGGATGTGAGCGATACCACCCAATCGGATGTGGCCGAACTCGTCCTTTTCGTGGTCGAATGTAACCACCTTCGTTTCGCCACTCTCGTTCTTGAGCGTGGCGCCTTCAGCTACGACTATAACTGAATACTGCTCCTCGCGGGCGTGACGTTTAACGATTCTTCTCACAACCTCATCCACGTCTATGGGGAACTCCGGCACCAAAATGAGGTGGGCTCCGCCGGCGATCCCGGACTTCACGGCTATCCATCCGGAGTGGCGGCCCATCACTTCAACCACGATAACCCGGTTGTGCGATTCTGCCGTCGAGCGGAGGCGGTCAATCGCTTCCGTAGCGATGTTGACGGCGGTATCGAAACCGAACGTCTGGTCGGTGCCGGAGACGTCGTTGTCAATTGTCTTGGGCACCCCGATGATCTTGACGCCTTCCTCGTAGAGCTTATCCGCCACGCCAAGGGTGTCTTCTCCCCCGATTGCAATGACGGCGTCCAATTCATATTTTTCGATATTTTTTTTGACGGTCGCTATGCCGTTTCTATGTTTGAAGGGGTTGGTGCGGGATGTCTTCAGGATGGTCCCGCCAAGATTCAAAATGTTGACCACGTCCTCCAGCAGCAGAGGGGCGATCCTGCCGCCATCCAATAGTCCCTTCCAGCCTCCGTAAATGCCGTAAATACTGTCCTGGTAATGCAAAATGCCTTTGTAGACAATGGCCCTGATAACGGCATTCAGGCCGGGGCAATCCCCGCCGCCGGTAAGCATTCCAATCTTCATAGTCTTCGTACCTCAGCTAGTCAGATACACCGTGTGCAAATATATTTGCAGCCCATCGCATGTCAACTTACTGATCTCCTCAGAATCGACAGCCACCCTCTTTTATCCGGCATCGGTTCGCTGCAAAGCGCTGCTGTTCACACAATTATCTATCGGCATCGTAGAAAATCAGTCGAGAGTTTTTGTAGTCAAACAAGAGGTTGAAGTTCTCGAGGATCAAGTTCCCGATATTCCCGGCCAGCTCCTGCGAGCCGGCCAGACCGGCCGAGGAATCGGGTAAGATGACGCGCAACGATTGTATCAGGATATCCCCCACCTTAAAGGTGGCGGCAAAGGCCGTCTTACCGCTCAAGCTGCCGCCAATTCCACCAAACGCTCTCAAGTCGTCCCGAATGTCATCCAGCTTTTTTTCAAGCTCGTTTACCCGGGCGAATCTTTGGTGTATGAGTAGCCCGAAGGCGTTGCCAAGGTCAACGATGAAGTCACCGGGGATGCCGTTGACCTCACCCCGGACCGTGGGAACCAACATGGTGAGATGGAAAGCAACCTCGACGCCCCCTTGCGGCGGCTCAAAATGGTCGGGGTTGAACACGGTCAACATCGAATCCTTATAGTTTATCATTACCGGAAAGCGGGAAAGGAAATCATAGCCCAACAGCCCTCCGAAATGCTCGCTCTCTGCTCGGCCTCGACCCAGCAGTGAAAGGTCAATACACCCGGCTACCTGATTGTAGAGCGTCAGCTCACCGATAGAAAGCGAATCGGTCTTCACCAGGTCGACATCTTCAAAGCCACCCACCCCCTTTGCCGGAAGCCTTCCCACCACCCGCAGATTCATCTCGTTGACGAGCGGTCCGTGCAGGATGTTTGCTGAGCATCCCGAATCAAGAATAAACCAGACTTGTCTGCTGCCGTTGACTGTCACCGGCAGGCGGATATGGCCGGCATGGTACTCAAAAGGGATTTCGACAAAGCGCACTCCCGGCGGGAAGTGGTAGTCCACCGCCCCAACCAATGGCATGGAAAAGATGGAAGTGTCAACCGGCCCGTTCAGTTCGACGGTGTCAATCACAAATTCCGAGAACAACCCCGCTTCCTCAGCAATCGCTTTGGAGTAAAACGGTATCAGGATTCCCGAGACGTCCCGGTATTTATCCACGTACGTCACGGTGCTGAAATTATCCAGCCGGGTGACCATCAGTTTTCTCAACCCACTTTCGCGGTCAAAGTATACCAGAACGGTGTCGGTATTGAGGGGATAGAAAGCGACTTCGTGATAGGTTTGAGCCTCTTTGACGGTTTCCCCCCGGTATTCTTTACCGCCAGTGAGTCGGCCAGGGAACAGGTACGAAAACGACTCAAAGTAGACGTTTTTCAACAACTCTCGTTTCTCGTATCCTTGCAGCTGCGATATCTGACCATTGTGGTCCCGTTGCCAGGCGGTTTGCCCGTCGTAGGCTTGAACCAGACTGAAGTTCTCAAAGCTCACCTCAACATAGAACCGGTCCGGGGGCACAAAATACTGCTCAAACCTCCCTTGCAGGCCGTTGAGATTGACTGAACCTTCAGCACGACATGAGGTCAGGCGCTCCAGCCGGTCGTAAGCCGTGGGTCCCCCGATTGATACGACCAGCAGGGAGTCGAGGTTAAAGGCACAAATCGGGCCGGCTGCAGTCGTAAGAAGAGAAACAACGGTTAATATAAGGGTCTTTTTCATGACCATAATCGACAGGAGTTATACAACATTTTCCAACAATACGCCAGACGTTTTCCCAATGAGATTTCGGTAATATCCTTGAGAGGGTGTGAAAAGTAATATCCAGAAAAATGTAATCCTTCTGGACTACCAGCAACAGAAACCACTTGACATTTCGAGACACATTTCTTATACTTAAAACAAGTTACTAATAGAAACTGCGGTCGATTTCATATCATTGAAGGTCACCATATCGTACCAGCGCTATAGTTTTTGACAACTGAAGCAAACCCTAAAAACAGGAGGACTTATGTCAAAACGTAGCGTCTCAAAGGGAGAGGCTCCAAGGCATCTTATGCCCTGGTGTCTGCTGCTGGCTTGCGCCTGGCTCGTCTGGCCGTGCGCGGTCATGCCCCAGCCGGCAGACCAGCCGTCGGTGATGCTTGAGATAGTGGACGCCGACTTGGGAGAGGAAACAGAGGTCAGCATCTCCTGGGTCAACACTGATTCCACCTTTGAAGTGGGCGGCTTCGATATTCTCTTCGCATACGACACCCTGGCTCTCAGTTTCCTGTCAGCCGAACCGGGGCAGTTGCTTGTCGACTGCGACTGGGAGTACTTCACCTATCGATTCGGTCCCGATAGTGGTTGTACCGACTCGACCTGTCCTTCAGCAACTCTCCGTATAGTGGGAGTAGCCGAGACCAACAACGGCGATGACCATCCGACCTGCTATGCTGACAGTTCCGGCGAACTGGTCAACCTCCGATTCCTTGTTACCGACGATCCGATCTACGAGTGCCAGTGGGTGCCGCTTAGCTTTTACTGGGCCGACTGCGGCGATAACGTGTTTTCCTCGAAGAGCGGGGAATCTCTTTTTGTCTCCCGTGACGTCTATGATTGGGATAGGATGTGGGGTTGGTACGTGCAAATAAACCAGGACTCCCCATTACCCACCTATTTCGGCGCTCCTGACACCTGCGTGGGTCCCCTTTCAACTCGCATGATTGACTTCTACAATGGCGCTATTGACATCCAATGCTACGAGTCACTGGGCGTTCGAGGTGACATTAATCTGAACGGTGTGCCAAATGAGATCGCCGACTGGGTGCTGTTCACCAACTACTTCCTGTACGGACTGGAAGTCTTTACCATCGATGAGGAGCTTCAAGTACAGACTACCGACATAAATGCGGACGGCGTCGTGCTGACTCTCGATGATCTTGTCTACCTGTGGCGGGTTATCATTGGCGACGCGCCTCCATTCCCTAGGCCGTCAGTCGACACCGCCGTGTTCACCCAGGATCCCGAAACAAAGACCGTAAGCATTGCCTACCCTGACAGCCTCACGGCCGCTTATCTGATTTTCAGGGGGAATGTGGTCCCCACAAACCTGGTTGATATTCTACCGATGGTATACCACTTCGACGGCATGTACACTCGAGTTCTGCTGGCTCCGGGTTTCGGAACGCCCGGTCCGCCGGTTTTCGAACCAGGCCCGCTGCTGATCTACACGGGTATCGGAGTGCTCGAAGAGGCGTATACTTCCGATTATGGCACATACTCGATTCTCACTGAGATTGAGGTGCTTGCTAACCTGGAGGCCAAGACTGAGATTGAGCCAACACCTATGTATGCCTTCTGGGCATATGCCATCGACCCGATAATAGCCAATGCCTATTTGGGTAACTTTGCCGGACCGAGCGTGACTGATATCGACCCGTCAACTGTTCGGATCAATGATGTCATCGAACCGATCTCCACTCAAATTTTATCTAATTATCCCGGATTTACCGGTGCAGTGATGGAGATCACTTTCTCGGCAAGCGACCTTGTACGCGGCTATCTTCCATTCTATGACACCGCCAGTCTTGTGTACAGTGTGTCCGGGCAATTCTCAGACCAGAGCTCCTTTACCGTTTTTGGTGACGTAGCCATGATTGGTCATGTGTCCGGCGATGTTACTCTTGATGGCCGGGTTAATGTGGCCGACTTGACCTACCTTGTTGAGTTCCTATTCTTCGGGGGGCCGCCGCCGCGAGTGATGGAAACGGCTGATCTGAACCACAGTGGCAGTGTCGAGGTTGCAGACCTGACCTTGTTGATTGAATTCATCTTCTAAGTTGATTGATTATCAGAAACTGCCGGCAGGTCTCTTCTTTCAAGGGACCTGCCAGCACCTGGCTTCCTCTCGCAGTGCCTTTACCCCCTGTTCAAGTTCGGGCATATTCTCGACTTCAGTGTAGAAAAGCGGGGAGGCATCGATATCGTGAGCTTGATTATGGCGCAAGACTTTGCCGAAAGCTCCCGGTGGGGTGTAACCGGGAGCGAAAAAAGCAACCAGCGCCGAGAGGACAACAAGACCAACACCAAACTTGAGCCAGGCCTTCAGTCGGGTCTCTCTTTTATTTGACGCGTAGTGCACGTGCATAGGCATACTACTGACAATATTCGTTGTTTCCCCGCGCCGTCAGGAACCCATTCCTGACAGCATGAATGAAGCTGCGGAGTCGTCACGAAAGGATTCGTGACGGCGCATAAAATCGGCAGAGTCGCGTAGGGGAGGGGCTCGTCTCCGCCCAGTGCAAAGGCTTGTGACGACACAAGGCCGCCACCTACGCGGGTCCACGCCACTTCTGAGACAGCCCCACCCCGCCTGACACTTAGTAGCGAAGAAGCTGTCATGCCGGGTCACATGACGGCGCCTCTAACTCTGACTGGCGACGTCCAGGCTCGAGATTCCCTCGATGCCGGAAAGTACTTCCTTGATGTCTTTCTCCCAGATACTAGTACCCAGCGCCGGTGCCACTCCTTCAACCTTGACATGCCCCGTCTCGGCATCGCATTCGACCGACAGGTCCATACCACGTGTCCGCGTCGAGCGAGCCAGATATGCCAGCACCAGCGCCTTGAGATGAGCGTCCTTGATGGCCTTAACCGATGGTTCGTCCAGCTTAAACTCCGGCCGTTCGGCGGCGTGAGCAACGATACCGGCCATGGTTTCAATGCTCATTTTATCCATATTCAGGATAAGATCGAAGTTGGCCGGATTGTTAAAATCAACGCCGTACAAAAACCTGGCCCAGTTTATCCGCCGGGAATCGATCTGGTTGATATATTCCCTGGCCTCGGCCTCGGTGCGCCCCGACTCCTTCATCAGTAAATTGACTCTAAACTCCACCGAGGCATCAGCCCGAACTCTGAGAATCTTGGGCACGTCACGCAGAAGAAACTGACCAAGGTGGCCGTGGTAGATCACATTGCCGTCAACGACAAAGTCCATGAGGGCGGCTTTGAAAATGGTCAGATAGTGTTTTCGTTGCGCAGCATGGCGATCCCAGAAATGAGGGGGCTGTGTTTCTAAAACGCCGATATCGGCCAGCCCGGTTTCCTCAATGCCGTACTTCTGGGCATGTTTGATGACCTCTTCACGCGAAACAGCACGGCAGTTGAGCAGTTCTGAAAGTTTCCCCTTGAGTCTAAACGAGGTACTGAGCGAGCCGCGGGTGATCGTTATGATAGGCACTTCAACCTCCTTCGTTTATAAAAGCTCAAGCCAATTCTTTGTCACAACTTTTTTGGACGCCTTCGTCACAATGGCTCCTCATGTGGACGATTAGGGTAAATCGGATTCTTGCCCGGCCAAAGATACTAATAGCTCTTTGACACCCATTTACACACTCTTTTCGGCTATAATGCCCTTAAGCAGGCGAACGAATATCAGCAGCGTCATACCACCCGCCGCGCCCATCACGAAATACCCGGCCAGGGTTCCCAGTATAGAAATATCCAGCAGTGATTCCCCCTGTTTCAGTGCGACCGAGATTCCGGCCAATAGGATCATGATGGCAAACAGCAGCCGGATGCCGTAGCCGCGAACGTAGCGCGTAGCCAACACCCCTATTTGAGCGCCGATGGCCGCTCCGATCAACATAATCATGGCGGCTATCAACTCGGTTCGGCCGGAAAGGGAGTATGTGAAACAGCCATACCCGGCCATAAAACATACACTCAACAACGAGGTGCCGACCGCAACCGTGGTGGGGCACCCCACCAGATAGATAAGCGCCGGCAAAAGAATGAAACCACCGCCCACTCCCATGAATCCGGAGAGAAATCCGGTCAGCAGGAATATGGAAAAGATCACCCAGAAAGAAATGCGGTCGATACCGGAGGTCGGCAGCGAAACATGCGGGGGCAGGTTTATCTTGTGGAGCCTGACGGCAGCGGGACTGATCACTTCCACGGGTCCCCCCGAAGGCGCCTCGCCCCCTTCCCGTCGCATGCGCTTCATGGCGCTCACATAGTCGTACAACATGTAGAATCCCAACCCAAACAAGAAAACCATGTATACCCACCGGACAACATCTCCGACATTGCCTGCCCGCTCCAGCGCCAGTACCATACGTTTACCGATCTCAATGCCAATAACCGAGGCGGCAATGGAGAATAGGCCAAGCCGCCAGTCCACATTACCCATGCCGGCATGTTTCTTGGTGGCGATAATCGACTTGCCGAAGATATGCGCCAGGTCGGTACCGATCGCGAACGCCATTTTAAAACCGAATATATTAAGCGCCGGGGTAACAATCCAGGCCCCGCCGACGCCAAAGAATCCTCCCAGCGTCCCCACACAAAAACCGATCGCAACCAGCAGGATAACGTTGAATTCCATCTCTGCTATGGGGAGGTAGATAGTGAATATATCCATGTTTTTCCCTGTCTGTCCTGCTAATAGCTCCCACGGAGCTTCCTGGCGCCCAGAAGCTTTAACAACAGTTCAGTCGCCAGTGCCACGACCATGCCCAGGAAAGCCATGGTCAGCGTGACAACCAGCGAATAGATCAACCGGTGGTCATTGTATAACTGGGCCAGAAGGAGGTTGAGGCCCGTTTTGTCTGCCGTGGTGATCTTGTGTTCGAGCTCACCGGTGTCGCCGTGTCCGCCCGCGGCAACCGTTGGAACGAGAATAACCATCGAAATGACCAGAACGACGAAAAAAACAAGTGGCCATATCAAAAGCTGTGATGGTTTTTTGGGTAGTTTTGTGAGCGATCTACTCATCTACTTGCCTTTCCCGCCGGCTCGGCTAAGACCTCGCCTGGCGCCCGACACGTTTGGCATAGGTCAACGCCAGGGTGCGGTAAAACATATGGGCGAACTTTGAGTACGGCATATACCACAACAACACGAAAACAAACACCAGGTGGATGAAGTAGTTGACATAGGCCAGCATCGGCACACCAGACAAACGGGTAAGCCAGGCCAGCATACCGGTCAAACCGGTAAGAGACATAACGTAGAGGAACAGGTAGTCGGTATAGCCGTTGGCGCCGACGCCGTCCTTGTCGGCCCAGCGACGAAATACGAGTAGGCAACCGCCGGTTACCAGCGCCAGCCCACTGAGGGCACCGAGGATTTTTACCGGGTGCGGCAGATTCAATGGCAACTCGAAAAAGGGGTGCAAGCCTTCCAGACCGAGCAAGGTCAGATAGTAAGGCACAAAGATAAAAATGAACACACAGCCGGTTGTAGCCATCGCCCCCACGAAGCCGTAGAAAAGAATCAAGTGTCCCAGAGAGCGCGGTTTGTTTGCCTCACACTTGTTAAACAGCCGGTGAAGGAGAAACTCTTTCAGGGTCAGGATTAACCCCTGAATAAACGACACCTTGAATTCACTGTTCCCAGTTTGCAGCCCTTTCCAGAATCTTGCAAACCCGACCGCAGCAAAGGCAAAAATCAAGATATTGCCAAAAACGAACAGGGCGTCAACGGAGCTGTGCGGCAGGAAGATATTGAAATCAATAGGCTGGCCGCTTTGCATAAAGAGAAAGCTGCCGTCGGCTGTCGTTGGCGCAAAAAGGAAAACGCAACTCAGCAGGATCACCACCGGAACCAAAAACAGGATCGGTAAAGCCGCTGGGTTGGCCAGTGCTTTACCCATAAAAGAAGGAAATGAATAATGCTTGTACATATACGAACGTACGGCGGCCAGCACGTCACCCGGCCTGGCGCCCCGAGGGCAGTACGTGCTGCAATCGTTGCACTGGTGACACAGCCAGACGTCAGGGTCCTTGACCAGCTTATCGGTCTGGCCCCATTGAGCCCAGATCATCTCTTTTCGCGGGAACGGCTTGTCGGCCGGGGAAAGGTTGCATACGACCGAGCAGGTGGCGCATTGAAAACATTTCTTGAGACTGTCGCCCCCGGCCTTTTTGACTTCCCGGATTAGGTTTACATCGGGATCTGCCAGTTGCGTACCGGCCATGCTCAGTCTCCTTTCGAAAAGGCCGCGGCTTTATGAGGGAACACATGGGGTCTCCTACCCAAGCCTTTTGGCATAAAAATAGCCCGGAGCCTTCCGGCTGTCAAGACTTTTAGTTACTTTTTTCACAATGTACTAAGTCTGGCAGACGAACTTCCGCCCTAGTCTCAGGGCCTTGATCTCGTGGCACGGGTCGGTGTCAGAAGTTGCCGAAAAAAATGGCCATTTGCTATAAGTTGTTCATTTTGAGCCGCTTCTAACTTCCACCCAGCAACGTTTAAAGCAAAAAAACTACTAAAAAAACCGAATTATCGCTTGACAACGCTTGTGAAAAAAGTTACGTTCTTTCGTTTGGTTAAAACAGTAGATGATGAAGAGATAGGGCGATATTTATGTCAGCTATTGTGAAAAAAATCACATTCTTGGCGGTAAAGCGGATAACCTTGTAAATTAGTAATACTCAATAATCAAAAACGGGATGAAACAATGAGCAAGTCAAAGTTAGTTTCTCCACACGGCAGCGACACGCTGAAGATTCTTCTTCTGGAAGGAAAAGCGAAGGAAGAAGAGCTCAAAAAAGCCGAAACGCTTCCCAAAGTGGAACTGTCATCGCGTGAGACGGGCGACATCATCATGATGGGCATCGGGGGATTCACCCCGCTTGAGGGGTTCATGGGCCATGATGATTGGAAGGGCGTTTGTGAAGAGATGAAGATGACCAGCGGTATCTTCTGGCCCATTCCTGTGACCATGTCCCACGACAAGAAAATCGCCCCCGGGACGGAAATCTGCCTGATCTCCGACGATACCAAGGAGATCATGGCGACGATGAAAGTCACCGAGTCGTACCAGATCGACAAAGATTTCGAGTGCAAACATGTCTTCACGACCACCGACACCGGGCACCCGGGTGTCAAGATGGTGATGGCTCAGAAGGACTGGAATATCGCCGGCCCGGTTAAGGTTCTCTCGGAAAGTTATTTTCCCAAGGAATTCGCCGGTATCTACCAGCGGCCCGCCGAGAGTCGCAAGATTTTCGAGGAGAAGGGGTGGAAAACGATCGCCGCCCTTCAGCTTCGCAACCCGATGCACCGCTCGCACGAGTACCTGGCCAAGATCGCCATCGAGGTGAGTGACGGTCTGTATATTCATCAACTCGTCGGCAAATTGAAGGCGGGCGACATTCCGGCGGACGTCCGAGTCAAGTGCATCAACACACTGGTGGAGAACTACTTCGAGAAGGACCGCGTCGTGGCCGGCGGCTACCCGCTTGACATGCGCTACGGCGGCCCCCGCGAAGGTCTGCTGCACGCCTTGTTTCGGCAGAATTTCGGCTGCTCTCACATGATTATCGGCCGCGACCACGCCGGCGTCGGCGACTACTATGGTCCCTTCGACGCCCAGGACATCTTCTTCAAGCTCTGGGATGGTGCGCTGGAGTGCAAGATGCTGCCGATCGACTGGACCTTCTGGTGTTTCAAGTGTGGCGGTATGGCCTCAATGAAAACCTGCCCGCACCCGAAGGAAGATCGCCTGTTCCTCAGCGGCACGGCGCTGCGCAAGTCGCTTTCTGAGGGCGGCGACATTCCGGCTGAGTTCAGTCGCCCCGAAGTGCTGGCTATTCTTCGCGAGTACTACGCCGGGCTGACAGAGAAGGTCGAGGTCAAGCTTCACGGTCATGCCACCGGAGAAGCCAAGAAGTAAAAGAAAAAGAAAGAGAATATAAAAAGTGCAAACATTGAAGCTGTGCGGACAGGCATTACCCGCACGACAAACATCCAAGTAGGAGGAAGCGATGCCAAGTTATGTTATCCCCGACAAATGCGACGGATGCAAGGCGCTGGACAAGACGGCCTGCCAGTACATTTGCCCTAATGACTTGATGGTCTTAAACAAGGACACCATGAAGGCCTTCAATCGGGCTCCGGAGATGTGCTGGGAATGCTACAACTGCGTCAAAATCTGCCCCGTCCAGGCGGTTGAAGTGCGCGGTTATGCCGATTTCTGTCCCATGGGCGCCATGGTAACTCCCCTGCGGAGTACTGACAGCATCATGTGGACGGTGAAGTTTAGAAACGGTATGCTGAAGCGATTTAAGTTCCCAATCCGGACAACCCCCGAGGGGAAAGCCGTTCCCGATGGCGGTTACAAGACCGGTACGGACGATTTGAAAAGCCCGGTGCTGTTCACGGAACCGGAATCGACGGGCATGTCTGAACTCCCACCCACAAAGTAAGAAAGGATTGGTGACAATATGGCAAAATTTGAAACAGTCGAAGTCAACACCGACGTTCTGATTGTCGGTGGTGGTATGGCTGCCTGTGGAGCCGCCGTTGAGGCGGTCTACTGGGCGAAAAAGAATAACCTGAAGGTTACTCTTGTGGACAAAGCCGCCATGGATCGCTCCGGCGCGGTGGCGATGGGGCTTTCCGCAATAAACCAGTATGTTGGAGTGAAAGACGGCCAGAATACGATCCAGGACTATATCGAGTATGTCCGAAACGACCTGATGGGCATTACCCGTGAAGACGTCGTGGCCAACATTGCCCGTCACGTTGACTCCAGTGTGCATCTGTTTGAAAAATGGGGTCTTCCCATCTGGAAAGACGCCGAGGGTAACTACGTCCATGAAGGCCGCTGGCAGTTGATGATCAACGGCGAATCATACAAGGTTATCGTAGCCGAGGCTGCCAAGAATGCCCTGGGGATGGATAACATTTACGAGCGTGTTTTCATTACTGAGCCACTGGTTGAAGACGGCAAGTGCGTTGGCGCGGTCGGCTTCGACGTCCGTGAGAATAAATTCTACGTCTTCAAGGCCAAGGCTACGATCGTCGCTATGGGCGGCGCGGTGCACGTCTTCAAGCCGCGTTCTTCCGGCGAGGGTCTGGGCCGTTCCTGGTATCCACCGTTCAACTCCGGCGCCAGCGCCTATTTCACCATCAGGGGCGGCGCGGAAATGACCTGCCAGGAAGTCCGGTTTGTTCCGGTGCGCTTCAAAGACGCCTACGGCCCGGTCGGGGCCTGGTTCCTGCTGTTCAAGTCGCGGGCTACCAACAGCCTGGGCGAAAACTACATGCAGACCCGCCGCGACGAGCTTGAAAAGTGGAAACCCTACGGCCTAGTGAAACCGGTTCCGGCCAACCTCCGCAACTGGCTGATGATGCTTGACGTCATGGAAGGCAAGGGCCCCATTTTCATGAGAACGGAAGAGGCGATCGGGAAGTTGATCGCTGACATTCCCGATGAGAAAGAGCGCAAGAAAAAGCTCAAAGAGGTTGAGTCCGAAGCCTGGGAAGACTTTCTCGATATGACCATCTCGCAGGCCATCCTCTGGGCCGCTACCAACACCTCGCCCGAGGAAAAGCCCTCTGAGATCTCTGCCTGCGAGCCGTACTTTATCGGTTCCCACTCCGGTGCCTCCGGCGCCTGGGTGAGCGGTCCGGAAGACCTGGCGCCAAAGGATTATTTCTGGGGCTATGCTAATATGTGCACGGTACCCGGCATGTTTGCCGCCGGCGACGCCTCCGGAGCCTCCAGCCACAAGTTCTCCTCCGGTTCGCATGCCGAAGGCAGGATTGCCGCCAAGTCGGCGGTGGCCTATGCTGTCGATAATCCCGGTGCACCGAAGGTCGACGCCGGCAAGGTCGAGGAGCTTAAGAAACGGATACTTAAACCGCTCGATCTGTTTGAGCAGCACAAAGGCGCCTCCTCTGATCCCGATATTAACCCCAACTTCATGAAACCGAAAATGTTCATGTTCCGTCTGCAGAAGATCATGGACGAGTACGCCGGGGGCGTCAGCACCCAGTTTACCACCAATAAACCACTTCTTGAGAAAGGCTTGGAGCTGCTTGCCTTCCTGAAAGAGGATGCCGAGAACCTGGCGGCTGAGGACCTGCACGAGCTGATGCGCTGCTGGGAAAACATCCACCGCATGTGGCAGGCCGAAGCTCACGTCCGCACCATTATGTTCCGCGAAGAGACGCGCTGGCCGGGATACTACTTCAGAGCCGATTGCCCCAGTATGAAAGACGACTGGAAGGTCTTTGCCAACTGCAAATGGGATTCCAAGACCGACAAGTGGGAGATGATGAAGAGAGAGATTCTCCCGCTTAAATAGATTGACGACCTCGGTCGACATTTGACATTACGGTCCTCCGGATAGGTTCCCTGTCCGGAGGACTTTCTGTTTGCCTGGAGGTTTAGGCCGGGAAGGGAATGGGAAGGTTCCGTTGGCGGCCGATGCCCCGAGGCTGTCTCAAAAGTTGACCATTTTGACTCGCGTAGAGCGGGGGCTTGTCTCCCGCCCGTAGACGGCGGACATAAAGCCCGCCGCTACACGGTGTTTGTAGATTAAGATTTTTTTGTTACAATGATTAATGCGGCTGTAATCGACTTGTGGGACAGCCTCAGAACGTACGGCGACCACGGAACGCCGCCGTAGCTGTTTGTTTCACTACGATCAGAGGATGATATTATACGTACAATCGCAACTTGGCACTACACGTAGACGATATCTTCCTCCGGCGAATCTCTTCGATCCGCTCGGGACCCAACCTGCAATTCTTACCCTTGCTCGACCTCGAGGGGATTCATGCGAAGGTACTCGGTGGCCTCGATCTTCCGCTTGATGTTGGCGTATCCCCGTTCAACCTGCTCGGACGTCAGGTTCAACACTTTGGCGGCCTTCGCCGGGGGGACGTTGTGCTCCATCGCATACCAGAGCATGTCCATGAGATAGAAATCGAGTCCAAAAAAGAATTCCGCCTGGGTAACTTCGGCGCTATAGGTATCGGTCGTCGGCGTGCGCTTGATGATCTCGTCCGGGACGCCCAGATAATCAGCCAATTGGTAGACCTGAACCTTGAACAGATGGGCGATCGGCTTAAGATCGGCTCCGCCGTCGCCGTACTTGACAAAAAACCCCTGGCGGTGCTCGTCTTTGTTGCCGGTGCCGACCACTGCCCAGTTTCTCTTTTCCGCATGGTAATAAAGGGTGGTCATGCGCAGGCGCTGTTTCAAATTAGAAGCCGCCACCACCTGCAAGTAAACGGATACCGGCATCCGTTTGGTCTGAGACTTACCAGCTTTATCCTCTACGGTCAGCGTGAAGAAATTAAAAGAATCCTTGTCAAGAATATTGGTAGGCATGGTTATCTTGCACTTGTAGCTTGGGTCGTATTCAGGAAAGACTTTCTTGATAGCCTCGTCGCGTCTTGGGTAGCAACCCATGCCCTCCAGCCCGCCGGTAATATCCTCGGTCACCGTCTCGATGCCGAATTTCTCCGCCAGCATCAAAGCCAGCGTTTTGCTGTCTGGCGATGAATCCTTTTCCGGCATCATCACGCCGAGGACCTTGTCGGAGCCCAGCGCCTTTGCACAAAGTGCCAGCACCACCGATGAGTCTACTCCGCCGGAGATGCCCACCACCGCGCCGCGCTTTTTCAGCGTGATCGTGATCTGACGAGCCATCGTGTCGCTAAGCTGCTTGGCAACGCTCTTGACGTCAATCTTGAGAATGTCCTTATTGAATTCCAACGTCTCTTTCCCTTTCCACGATCGACATAGTTACAGGTTTGGCTTATTTTTTGTCAACTTCATTTAACGCCTCGGGCTTTAACTGTCATATCGGTTCACCTTCCGTCATGCTTGATTACCGGTTACATTCAAACGGACCGGCGACCGGCGAAACATATCCTTGCCTTAGAATATGGTCTCATTCGCCAACGGAGAAAAGGCATAAAACAGCCTTAGGCTGCGGCGTTCATCTTCTCCACTGATGCTTAACACCTTCACCAGAGCGCTTTTGCCATCGGGACTAAGGATGTGCACCCAATCGCCTCTCCCGACGGCCACGCGATCTTTGTCGGGCTGACTTTCAAGAGTCGAAAACCTTGCTTTAACCTGGTCAAACTCCCCGTCGAAGGGGAGTACCTTCAGCCTATTTGTCTTCAAAAAGCCGTTCAAACGGCTCGGCGAGGCGAGGTAGTCCGTGCCGTCCTTGGAGTAGAAGTACAGGTCGTTGTCAAGGTCATCAGCCCGCACATAGGCATTCTTTTCAAACGAAAAGCCGTCTTTGTCAGACTTATACCGTATCGACAATTCTATTTCTCCTCTCGGCCCGCATACCGCCATCACTTCATTGGAGGGCCTTGAAAGCGTCCGGTCGGGATTGACGACGCGGACCGAGACGTAGTACTTCACACCGTTCTCAAGGCCTTCAGCGACAAAATGCTCAATTTCATCCTCAGGATCGGTGTCGCCGGGGAATGGGGTGTAGTTGAACGGGGTAATAAAGGCAGGCAGTTCTGCATTGGGATATTTCTCGACCAACGGTTCCTCGCTGACGTAAATAAAGTAGCCACTCATTAGCCGGCTGCAATTATTTCTCCAGGTGATTGTCATCTGCCGGTCGTTTACCTCAACGCTTGCGTTGTACGGATAGCAGCCGGTTGGCATTTCCTCCATCCTCTTTTCGGGGGCACACCTGACCAGAAGAGCAAGCAGCAGTAGATAGCAAATAGAAGGAACGACGTTCCTCATTTTGCAGAGAGTTCCTGTTCTAAAGGGTACAAAAGCACTCCTGACAACTCCTTGGCACCTTCTCAATCCTCGTCAAAATAGGGCGAGGAAAGGGCAATTACAAGAGTTGCCTTCGGCGGCAAAGCCCCTTTTTCCACCCACAGCAAGTGCATTCTCAGATTCGCGCACGGTTTTGGCCGGATAGCCAATTATTCAAGCTATCCTTCTGTCCATCAACCAATTGCAGGCAAAAAAAGACCTAAAGCCTGACTCAGGTATGGTCGAAATAAGAATAGTATCAGACTATCAACCATCCTGTCATCAGATGACGGGTCTTTTCAAGGAGGAACCGGCTATGTACGAAACAACCTACGATGGTGGCGGCATTGGGGCAGTAATGTGGCTGATCATTCTCGCAGCCTATCTGTACTTTGCCTATGCCCAGTTTAAGGTCGCTCAGAAGACCGGCCACAGCGGCAAAGCCTGGTGGGCCTTTATCCCGATTCTGAACACTGTTTTGCTAGTCCAGATGGCCGGAAGGCCGCTGTACTGGTTCTTCTTTTGCCTTATTCCATTCATCAACATCATCATCTTCGCCGTCTTGTGGATCGACGTGGCCAAGGCGTGCAGTCAGCCGCCGGTCTGGGGATTTCTAACGATTTTGCCCTTCATCAATTTTGTCTCAATTGGGGTGCTGGCCTTCAGCGGCCCACAGCGGCCAAGCCAGTTTCCACCGGAAAAACCTGTATCTCGTCAACCCACACAGGTTGGCTAAAGCTTCCAAAGCGGGTGGGTTTTAGACAATTCACCCGCTTTTGCTTGCTGTTCCGTTACTCTAGCAGCTTCTTGATAAATTCCGGCAGCATAAACGAACCCCGGTGCGTCTCGGCATTGTAGTAGCGGGTTGTCAGATTCAGTTTCGTGTATCGCTTCTCATCAAAGTCAGCCAGGGGGTCATACTTTTTGCTACAGAAGGCAAACGACCAGATGCCGGAGGGGTAAATAGGCATGTAACAGGTGTACATCTTCACGATCGGAAAAATCTCGCCGAGATTTCTAAATATGGCGCTGACAGTTTCTTTGTTGTAAAACGGCGACTCCGTCTGCGCCACCATAATGCCGTCGTCGTTGAGACAGTCATACACCTGCTGATGGAATGCTTTCTGAAACAGATCAGCAGCCGGACCGACAGGATCGGAGAGGTCGAGCAGGATAACGTCAAAGCGGTCCTTACTGTCCTGGATAAAAGCCTTGCCATCCTGATAGAGAACGGTCGCGCGGGGATCATCGAGCCCTTTGGCGAGGTAGGGGAAATGTTTCCGGGCGGTTTCAACCACCTTTTTATCGATCTCGCACATGACGCAGGACGCAACTTCAGGATGGCGCACAACTTCGGTCAAAGTGCCGCAGTCACCACCGCCAATTATGAGGACTTTCTCGGGAGACGGGTGCGCGAAAAGGGGGACATGCGCCAGCATCTCGTTGTAGGCGTTGTTATCGTTGTCGCAGATCATCAGCGAGCCATACAGCGCCAGCATTTTGCCGAAATCTTTGGTATCCAGAACGTCGATCCGCTGAAACTCCGACTCGGTCGACTCGACAATGCGTTCAACTTTCACCGTGAAACCGGACAGACCGTTGTGCAGCTCGCTGTACCAGACGTCCCACAGGTCGTGCATCCCCTCTTCGGAGACGTACATATCTTCGATTCGTTTTTCCATAGGGCAAACCTAATCAATTTTAGTTGTGCAAGGTCTTGCTCGCCATTGGCGAATGTGACCTTGCACTTTACGGATCTTTCTGTCAGGTCACACTCGCAGCAAGCCGCGAGCAAGACCCGACAGAACTTGAATCTTCGATTCGTTTTTCCATAGGGCGCTCTAATCGGTGATTATGTACTCCGGTCGCCGAAGGGCGTTAAAGCTCGAACCGGACACCGCACAGTAAGCGCCGGTGGCCATGAACATAATCCGGTCGCCGACCTCATGTTCAGGTATCATCAGACCGTCGTACATCACGTCAAATGAATCGCAGGTAGGTCCGGCCAGCACGGAGAGTTTCGCCTTGCCCTCCCGGTTGGTGATGACCGGGTACTGGCAATGGTCGTAAACAATTCCCGAAAAGGTCGAGTACAGACCATCGTCGAGGTAGTACCAGATCTTGCCATCCCGGTACGATTTCCCGACCACGGAGCAGATCAACGTCACCGGACTAGCGGCAATAAAGCGCCCCGGCTCACTGATCACCTTGATTCCCGGCCTGATGTGTTTGTCCAGCGCCCGGGCAATAGGGCGACAAAATTCCTCTATAGACGGCAGCGGCTGGACATATTCCACCGGAAAGCCGCCGCCGATGTCCAGCAGGCGGGTATTTAAGCCGACCAGATCGAGTTCGTTGATCAAGTGGTGGGCAGACTCGATAGCCTTGACATAGTTCTCGTTGTAGATACACTGTGACCCAATGTGAAAACAAAGGCCATAGAATTCATGACCCGTTTGTTCAATGAGACGTGCCAGTAGCACCACCTCTTCTGTCGTACATCCAAATTTGTACTGAAGGTTGACCACGGCAGTCGTATTGGCGCGGATCCGAAAACGAACCAGCAGCTTGAGCCTCCTGTCAGGGTAGCGGGACAGCTTCTTTACCTCTTCAGCATTGTCCACGACGAAAATCTCCAGCCCCTTGCCGACCGCGTAGTCGAATTCATCGATTGCTTTGATCGGGTGGGAATGGACCAGTGTAGCTGGATTTATTCCGGTGTTGAGTACTGTATCTATTTCTCCGGCCGAACAGACGTCGAAATTCCCCCCCCCTTCATAAACTTCTTTCAGCACCACCGCATGGTTGTTGGGTTTAACCGCATAGTGAATATGCGCTCGCGGCAGAGCCTTCTTCAGTGCGCGGTAGTTGTGTCCGATCTGCGAGCGCGACAAAAGAAGCAGCGGCGTTTGCTGCTGTTTATCGGCAAACAGTTCCCGAAGCAGACTGGTGTCAACCGCACGCAAAAGAGACTGCTGTTCCATGACGGAAAAACTTACGGAATGAGTCATGGCAAACTCCTTTTCAGGAAAAAGAGGCAGCCGCAGTGCAGTGCCGTTGTGACGGCTTATGGTCAATTATTTCATCAGCCTCCGAGGGCAGGCCGCGCTTTATCTCACTGAGCTGGGTGCTCTGCGAACCAAGCTTGTCTTTGATATAGTTAAACGCCTTGTAGGGATCGACGCTTTCGCCACAGGCGAAGAAATCGACCGCCGCATAGGCATATTCCGGCCAGGTATGTAATGATAAGTGAGATTCCGCAATAACCACCACCCCCGACACACCTTGAGGGCTGTAACGATGAAAAACCGAACGCACGATTGTCGCGCCTGATAATCGGACCGCCTCTTCCAGGTATTGTTCGAGCAGTTCCAGGTTGTCCAGAATTTTGCTGTCACAGTTGGAGAGCTCAGCGATCAGGTGTCGTCCGAGGATTTTCATCGTCCATTCCTCCTTCGTCCGGTCTGAGGTCACATTTGCGGCGGCGAGGTTACCCACAAAAGGGAAGCCACACTCCCGCTGTTGTTTAAAATCTGATGAGGCCGATTCGACTTAAAGTAGAAACAGTGCCTCCGCGGTATCTTGAGTACTTTCTTATTAATCTTCAACGTCACTGTCCCCCGCAGAACATATCCAAACTGTTCGCCCGAATGAGGTCCTTGGTTTTTCAAGCTCTCACCCGGCTGCAGTTCGACCACGATGGGGTCCATCAGGTTGTTGGTCGAACCGGGGATCAACAGTTCGAATTTGCCGGCGCCCATGCCCTCGATCGCCACGCGCTCCGAGGGGTGGAAAACCACCTGCGCCTCGGCCGAATCGGAAAAGAATTCCGACAAGCTAATACCCAGGGCGTCAAGGATATCGGCCAGCGAATCCAGCGAAATCGAGGTCTGGTCATTTTCCAGCTGGGAAATGAACCCCTTGGTCAGGCGGGCCCGGTTGGCCAGCTCCTCTTGGGTCAATTCCGAGGCCAGCCGCAAGGATTTTATCTTACTGCCAATTCTTAATCTCATCCGACTCCGAGCGAGGCGCAACCTCTTGTTTAATAAACACCATCATTTTGTTTAATAAAGCAGGGCAAAAATAATAGATAGCGCGCCGATGTCAAGCGAAATTTTGGCCGCCGGGCGTTTTTTTTGAGTTTCTGATTAACAAATCGAAAAAAGGTGCATAGATGTAGCCTTTATTGACATGCGGCTTTCTCGATGGAGGTTAAATGAGGAAAGAATTGAAAGTATTGTTGCTGGTGGTCTTGCCGGCGTAGCCGGCGCTGGCGGGGGGAGTCACCTTCGGGATTGGGGCCGCCGCCGGATTTGGCGCTGTTGGTGTCAAGCCGTACGGCCTTTTCGGAGTTGGGTTTTACAAGGTCAAGCGGGATCAGTCACAGCAGGATAAGACCGACTTTGGCTGGTCGGCCGGTTTTGGCATCGAAGTGGGGGTCAATCCGGCAGTCGGCCTTGATGTCCGCGGCAAGCTTGTCGTCATCCCGACTGACGGTGGCGGGTCGGAAAAATCAGCCTCCGTTACTGGCAGTCTAAACTATTATTTTGGAAACTGAGGAGGGGCTGAAATGAACTGTTTGAAAAGAAATCTTGGGATTGTCGGCGCTGTTATGGCGGTGTCGCTTCTTGCCGGTTGCCTGTTGAGCGGGACGTTCATCTTCTCGTATATGCTGGTGAAGGACAAAGACCTGATATACTATAACGACCTCTATTACGCCAGCGTCGATTGGACCGACGACGACGACTGGGAAGACCACCAGGACAATATAAAAGATATTGATCTGGTCGGCTTCGAATTATGGGCAACAAATGCTGGTGAAACCGCCGATACCTTCACGGTATACATTGCAGACCTACAGTCAAGCCTTGATGGCAGTTCTACCAGGTCAGAGGTTGACTCAGTCGCGACGTTAGCAGTAAATGGCTTGCCCATTGCCCCCAGCGGGCAGACCCACGTCACCTACGGACAGTCATTTAAGTACTTAGATAACGTTGAAACCCTAAAGAATCTGACCGAAGCAGGCAAATTCAAGCTCTTTGCTTTTATGACCTCCCCGAGTGCGAATCTCACTGTTGACTCCGTGCGAGTCATTGTAACACTCACGGTTGGGACGTAGACAGTTGGAACGAATTGTTAAAGGCCGGCTCGTGGAAAGAGCCGGCTTTTTTGTGTTAATCGCTCTTGTCAACGGGCTCAAATTCCTTAATTTGCGGCACATTAAATCGCTATTATGAAACCAGGAGATCGAAAATAGAAAACTATAACCTCGTCATTATCGGCGGCGGTCCGGGCGGATACACCAGCGCTATCCGGGCGGCTATGAAGGGGACCAGGGTGGCGGTGGTGGAAATTGACAAACTCGGCGGGGTGTGCCTTAACCGAGGGTGTATTCCCTCAAAGTCGCTTATTGCCAGCGCGGTACAGTACCAGAAGATGAAAGCGGCCGAGAGTTTCGGCATCAGGCTGACGGCGCCGCCGATCTACGACTGGTCGGCAATGAAAACCCGCAAGGACAAGATTGTCGGAACCCTGGTGGGGGGCATCGAACAGCTTTTCAAATCGCACGGCGTTGCCTATTTCAAGGGATACGGCAAGGTTGCCGGAAAGAACCAGGTAGCCGTCATTGACGACGGCGGAAACGAAACCAGGCTCCAAACCGACAATATCATCATCGCCACCGGCTCGCGGTCGAGGGACCTGCCCGTTTTCCCAATCGACGGGAAAAGAATCCTCACCTCCGATCATCTTCTGGAAGTGGAGCATCTTCCCCAGTCAATCCTCATCATTGGGGCCGGCGTAATCGGGTGTGAGTGGGCGTTTATGCTCTCGATGCTCGATGTCCAGGTTACCGTGGTCGAGATGCTCAATCATGCGCTGCCGCTGGAGGACGAAGACACCTCCAAGCTCATCGAGCGAGAACTGAAAAAACGCAAAGTTACCCTGCACACCAAGACCAAAGTGGACGCTGTCGAGCCGGGAGCGCAGGGGGTGTCTGCCAGATTATCCAACGGCAAGACGGTCGAGGCCAACCAGGTTCTGGTGGTGGTCGGGCGCGTCTACAACACTGAGGACATGGGTCTGGAGAATGCTGGTGTCAAGCTGAACAAAGACGCCTCCATCAAGACTGGCCCGGACATGCGGACGAACGTCGACAACATCTATGCTATCGGCGACGTGCGCGGTGAAATCCTGATGGCCTACACGGCAGTTCATGACGGCTCGGTGGCTGTTGATAACGCTCTTGGCGGCAGGGCTAAGAAAAACTACCTCGGAGTGCCCTCGGTGATCTTTACCCATCCTGAGGTGGCCTCGGTCGGCCTGACTGAAGCCCAGGCAGCCGAAAAGCATGAGATTGCCATGGGCAAGTTCCCCCTTCGGGCACTGGGTAAGGCGCACACCGAAAATGAAATTGCAGGCGAAGTCAAGGTCATCGGGGATAAAAAGACGGACAAGCTGCTGGGCGTCCACATCGTCGGCCTTCACGCTACCGAAATCATTCACACCGCAGCCCTGGCTGTCAACCGGGGATTGACCGTTAGCCAGCTTGGCTCTCTTATCTTCGGGCATCCCGTCATCTCGGAGTCCATCATGGAAGCGGCACATGACCTGCATGGGATGTCAGTCCATCTGGCGAAAAAGCGCCGCTGACGCAAACATTAGCGGGTTGGAGCGGAAATGCGAGTAAATCAGGCTTTGCCTGTCGCACATTGTGCGCCCGCATAAGTCCATACTGCTTAATAAAATAGAATAGGTGACAAAAGCTGACAGGGGTTCACCCCAGCGCAGTCGCTGCGCTGATGGCGATGACAGTTTTTGACCAGGTTGGGCTAAGGCGGCTTATCACGTTATGCAACAAAGAGTTAAGTGCGCATTCGTGTCCCCCACTGTGTTTGGCACATCACTTGTTACTAATTACCTCTGAAGTTAGTTACTCTTAAACATTGCTCGTGAGGCGGTGAAGGGTATTTAGCGGTGGGGATGCTAAGGGAGTTCCTGATAGAAGTCAGGAACTCCTTTTTTTATTGCCGTAACGTTGAAACGACCCTCCGGGTCACTGGTCACCCGGCCCGCGTTCAGTTTTCTTCCCGAACCTGACTTGACCCATGTTGCTACCAGACATGCATTTCTGATTGACAGTCCTTTGAATGCGCAACACAGTTCTATTTCAGCAATATCATCTTTCTTGTCTCAACGAAATCTCCTACTTTAAGTCGGTACAAGTAGACACCGCTGGCCACAGGCTTGCCAGAGTAATCTGTCCCGTCCCAGTAAGTAGAGTAATTGCCCGCGGGCTCTGCCTTGTCAACAAGCGTCTTCACTTTCTGACCAAGAAGATTATAGAGAGTTATTTCTACCTGAGATCGTCGAGGAATGGAATACTCAATAACGGTGGAAGGGTTGAAAGGATTGGGATAGTTCTGTGATAGGCAAAATGCATCAGGAAGCCCGCGAGGAGTATAAGGTTCTTCAACATCCACCACCGAAGCTATGACGAACCACGTTGGTAAACGGCCATCGATAACCCAGCTTTGAGACGGCCCGATTGGCGTGATTTTAGTTGTATCAACGGCAATCTGCCTCAACTTCTTACTGCCTGACTCTTCGCGCTGAAACACGATTCGGCTGTCGTCAGGTGAGTAGTCGGGGAAACCAATGGAGGAACCGTTATCTTCGATAAGACCAACGTCCATTGTAAATAAATTGACAGCCATAATGTAATCCGAGCCGGTATTATCGTTGATATGATCAAAGACGAAGAATATGTCATTGGTGCTTGCAAAGGAAGGGTTGCCCATATGGATCCCTTCTGGTTGCGGTGGAAAGGTCGGAAATATTATTTCATTATCAACATCGAGGATATTAATGTCCCAATACTCGATGGCCCCGCCGCCAGCCTGGGGAATACTATTAAACGAATCGTATAACACGTATTCACTCGTAAGATTCCAGTCCAACGCATCAGCATAAAGAGTAACATCTGCCGTTACATCTCCGGTCGTTGGGCTGTAAAGGTGAATTGCCTTGCTGGAATCCGGATCAACAAGGTTGAAGATATACATGGTCGAATCAACATAGATTGAAGTTGCCGCCAGTTTATTGCCGTCTGGTGACAGCGCCACCGACCACCAAACGCCTTCAGCACTGATAATAGTTTCACCCGAGCCATCGGATGCAATTGCTCGAATGAAATTAGCGCTGTCAACAAATACAATCGTAGAGCCATCTCGCGAAACGCTTATCGGGCAGCCCGTACCGGTAAAAACTTGAGTAGTAGTAAGCTGCTTTATCTCTGACGGCGGAAGGTCTGGACTAACGAGGTACAAGCTATTATCTGTTGGTTCGTCGTTGACAACGGCAACCCATTCCTCACCCTCAACGGGAGGCACATCAGGCGGTTGTTCGGTTCCATGAGTATCGTATATCCCTACGGCGTCGAAGGCAGCCTCCACAGAGGCAACTTCTGCTGATTGTTCACCGTAGAGTTCCCCAGCCGCAAGAATAGTTGCCAATCGCATATCGGTAAACTGGGCCAGACTGTTTAGATAACGTGCATCCAAAATTCTGTAATATATCTGCTCCAGCTTATCCTTGCCAATAGTCGAACCGATGAGATAAGCAGCGTGGTTTGGTATTCCACTGTTGTAATGTACACCACCATGGTCTTGTCCGATTGTAAGCTCAAGAAACTCGTTCATGTGCGAAGGTTGCCAACCAGGATCACTTAGATTACTTCCACCATTGTGTGGGTCTGCCATATCTCTCAAAGCACCAGATGGATAGCAGATTAGCTTAACAATATCCTCGCCGATTAGCCAATCCTCCCGGTCCACCATAGCACCGAAGACATCGGCAAATGATTCATTAAGCGCGCCGGATTGGAATTTGTATTCAAGGTTAACCGTATATTGGACAACCCCATGCGTCATCTCATGTGCGGCAACATCAAGCGCACCTGCAAGAGGCTTGAAACAGCTGTTTCCGTCTCCATAACCTATAAATCTAAGCCCCGGCTGCCAGAATGCTCCGCCATAGGATTGACCATCATCTGTTACATGAATCACCGAGATAATTGTACTTCCCGAGTCGTCGATGGCGTCCCGCCCAAATGTCGTATAGTAGTATTCAAAAACCTGACCTGCGTTGAAATGTGCTGAAACCGATACAGGGTCACTCCATGTGTTATCAGTAGAGGTGACATTATCAAAATTCTCAAGATCGGTGTATAGTGCATCAATCGTCCACAGCGCACCCTTGGGGTTGTTTACTATATCCGGTTGCACTGCTTGCCAAATGGGCCGGGATGCATCGATCATGTAGTAGGTCGTCCCTACCTGATAGGTATTGATGGTCTGGTTGATTCCGTTGAGGTCTGTGGCATTAGCTGTTACGGGGCCATCGAAGTTGGTGGCGTTATACTTCTCAAGGATTTCACCGTCGTTGGCATCTATAAAGTAGTACCACAGGTCACGCGGATTCGAGCATATTACAACATGCCAAACCAGGTGGGGCTTTTGCGTTTCTCTATCCACCCAAATGTACAAATTTGCTTCGGGGCCTTCATATTTGAGAATCTCCTTTATGGGTTCACTCAATTCTTGAATTTCCAGACGCGTTGCAAGGCAACGTTTGGCGATTCCAATCGCCTCACTTGCAGCTATTCTGTGCGCGTCAAAATCTATCTCCTTTGGTGTTGGTGAATAACGGGCGTTAATCGCATATAACTCACCATTCGCATCCAGATGAGCTACCAGATCATGTCCCCACACAGGTATGCCTTTGTATCTTTGCTGAAATTTGACATGTGTTTTACCAAGCTTATCAACTTTCTCCTGAATAACTGATAACTCGTTAAAGGGGTCATCAAGGCGAAAAATGTCTTTATTTTGTTCAAAAAACATTAGAGCGACCCGTAAGGCACTGGAAGTAGCAGATAATTTCGGGGTCAGTTTGCGTAATCCCATGCCGGTCATGAAAACAGGCGTGCCATTTCGCTCATTCTTATAAAAGTTACAACTTCCAATTCGGCTAGCCTTCCTTACGCTGGTCAATAGGTCTAACGAATCTCTGGCCCTGTTTTCTAACGTTTTTCTGAGCTCGGATGACCAAACAACATCGGGGGTTATTGACTGCTTTAGTTCTGTGAGTTGTTGGAGCCGACTAGCAATGGACATCAATTCCTCGCGGGGAACCTTTCGGGCTACCTTGTAGATTCTCTTTTGGGTCTTTCCGGGCCACGGGCCAGTGTCCTTAAAGCTCCCAGTCTGGGCTAAGACGCTGTTGAATAGCCAGATACAGAGAGTGATAGCCACAAAAACTAATCCGGGACCGACTTCTCTCTTCTTCATTAATTACAACCCTCCTAATATTAACTGCAACTCACCTATATATACTCGATCCCATCATATATACAAGCAAAATATATATGGTACATTAGCTGATAAGCAATTTCCCATTGACACCTTCGCGAGAATAAAGCACACTTAGGCTGTGGCTGGACTAAGACTCAAGACCTCTTTGCTCTATGTGAAAGGGGTTGGCCCGCGAAAAGCGGAGGTGCTGGAAAAGCATGGGCTCAAAGAGGTGCGGGACCTTTTGTATTACTTCCCCCGCACCTATCTCGATCGCACGAACATTGTTCCCATCGCCAGGGTGAAACTCAACCAGCCGGTGACAATCATAGGTCGGGTCAAAGCCCACGGCGCCCTGTACGGTCGTAGGCGGAAAATGTATGAGGTCATCCTGGAGGATGACACCGGCGCGGTTACTCTTCGCTGGTTTCACGCCATCAGGTATTGGGAGGATCTGTTTAAGAAGGGGCAGAGATTCGCCGCCACCGGTACGGTCACCTACTACTCTGGCTACGAAATGATCCATCCCGAACTGGAGCGGCTCGAAGAAGACAGCGATCAGATGATCCATGCCGGTCGTATCATCCCGGTCTATCCCCAGACGGCTGTACTCAACAAGGTTGGCCTCAACAGCCGAGGCATCCGGAGGCTTACCTCTCTTATTCTTGACAATATGATTGAAAGAATTGAAGACCCTCTCCCGACAAAGGAAAACAAGAAACTCGGTCTTCCTTTGCTTCACGAGGCAATAGTCGGAATACACTATCCCGGCAGCCGGGACGAGATAGAATCCAGTCGGCGCCGCTTTGCTTTCGAGGAGCTTTTGAAGTTTCAGTATCTCGTTTTCCGTAGCAAGAGCCAGAAGGAAAAGGTGGTCAAGAGCCATCGCTACCGGCCCCCTGGGGAAAACATGACGTCGTTTAAGACCCAGCTTTCCTTTCAACTCACCGACAGTCAGAAGAAAGTCATCCGGGAAATCTTTTCTGATCTGCAATGTGAACATCCGATGGCCCGGCTCCTTCAGGGGGACGTTGGCTGCGGCAAGACGGTGGTGGCGGTGCTGGCCGGGTTGTACGTAGCGGAGAATGACCTTCAGACGGCCTTCATGGCGCCGACGGAGATCCTCGCTGAACAGCATTACCGCATCTGGAGCGATGCCCTGTCGCAGATTGGTGTGACCAGCGCTTTGCTGACCTCCAGTCTCAAGTTGTCCCAGAAGAAAGCAGTGGCGCGGCGCTGTGCCGGGGGAGAAATTCAAATTTTATTCGGGACGCACGCTCTCATATACGATTACGTCTCCTTCCGCAGGTTGGGTTTGGTCGTTATCGATGAGCAGCACCGTTTCGGGGTGCACCAGCGCGGCAAACTTTACGCCAAGGGTGACAATCCTGACCTTCTGGTCTTGACCGCTACGCCCATACCCCGCACCCTGGCGCTGACCCTGTACGGCGACCTTGATATTTCAACCATTGACACTCTTCCCCCCGGCAGAAAAAAAACCCGAACCATTTGGCGGATGCATGATGCCCGCGATCAGGTGTATCAGTTTGTCAGAGATGATATTGAAAAAGGCGGGCAGGTGTATATCGTCTATCCGGTGATTGAAAAATCTGACCAATTAAACCTGGAAAGTGTCGAAGAGGCCTACCGGGAATTATCGGAGCGGGTGTTTGAGAAGTTACGGGTAGGGATGGTACATGGAAGGGTGAAGCAGAAAGAACGGGAGGCCGTCCTCGAACGATTTCGCTGCGGCCAGCTTGATATCCTTCTGTCAACCACCGTCATAGAGGTCGGAATCGACAACCCCAACGCCACCGTCATGATTATTGAACATGCCGAGCGGTTCGGCCTGTCGCAACTGCACCAATTGCGGGGAAGAATAGGTCGCGGCCGGAAAGAAGCGACACTGGTGGCCTTGGCGCATCCCCCTATTTCAGACGTGGCGCGTCGTCGTTTGGCGACGTTTACCGCCACCACCGACGGCTTCAGGATCGCTGAGGCGGACCTGGAGCTGAGGGGGCCGGGGGAGATGTTCGGGGTGCGGCAGTCCGGCCTGCCGGAGTTTCGGACGGCAAAACTCTCGGCTGACAGGGACCTGATCGAAGCCGGACGCCGCCTGCTGGAGGATCTGTTTGCTAGCGATAAGCACCTTGACGAACAATACCTGAATCTGTATACCTATCTCAATGAAACGACCTCCCCAAAGGAGACGCTTTTAGGTGGGGGCTGAAGGATATTGGATGAACAGAGGTTGTCTCAAAAGGCGACAGAGTCGCGTAGGGGCGGGGCTTGTCTCCACCCGGTGCAAAGGCTTGTGGCGACACAAGGCCGCCACCTACGCGGGTAAACACCACTTGTGGAACAGCCTTAACAGTTCCGACATCAAGGCAAAACGACACAGGAGTTACTGGGATGACTGACCCACATGAAAGTATTGACCCGCATTTCTTTCAACTGGTCCTGTCGCTGCAAACCAGCGCCATGCAGCAGATGGGAAAAATCGCCTCGCTGATCTCAGGAAAGATTGAGCGTGATATAAACATGGCCAGACACAGCATCGATATGATCAACATGCTCAACACCAAGATGGCGGGAAACTTGACCAAGGAAGAAAGCGAATTTCTCGGGCACGTTCTCTATGAACTTCGGCTGAATTACGTCGATGAAGTGAAAAAAGATGAGATTAAAAAGGCTGAAGCAAAACCTGCTGAGAAAGGCACGGAGTCGTCTCAGAGCGAGACAGAGCCCAAGCAGACGGACAGTGATCCGGAAAGCTCCAAACCGGACTCCTCGGATGGCAAGAATCAGTAAAGTCAAGCAGGGTTTGGCTTTTCCACGTTATAACGTGTATAAACAAATGGGGCAGTCTGTAATTTTAGCTGGCGGCAAAAGTCCTGTTTTGGCTTGATTTTTGCAGCCTTTCAGGCTATATTGAGGTAGATGAAAGTGGCTGAGAGGCTTTCAGTTAGCCGTGACATGTCAAGGTCTGCGATGATGGCCCTTTTGGGACCTAAGTTGGAATTCAATAAAGGACTGGCCCCGTTTACCTGTTTTAAGACCGGGGGCTCGGCCAAGTACTTCATTTCAGTTCAGACCGTTGAAGATGTCACCCAGGCTGTAAAGGCGGCCAAAAAACTGAACCTGCCTTGTTTTTTCCTTGGTGGCGGTTCCAATCTCCTTGTTTCTGATCGGGGATACGATGGCCTGATAGTCAGGATTGACATTCGGGGACTTAAGCTTATCGGCGAGGTGGAGATTGAATGCGGCACCGGCGAGGAGTTGGCGGCTCTGGTCGATTTCGCGGCTGAAAACTCGCTGAGCGGCCTTGAATTCGCAAGCGGCATATGGGGAACTATCGGCGGCGCCGTCTATGGCAATGCCGGGGCTTTCGGCGGCGACATCGGTGCGGCTGTTGCCGAAGTAACTCTCGTTGACGGCCAAGGGGAGGTCAAGACGGTCGGTCCTGAATACTGTCGGTTCGGTTACCGAGACTCCTACTTGAAAACCAGCGGGGAAGCGATAGTGAAAGCACGCTTCAAGCTGAAAAAGGGAGACACCAGCCAAATCAGGCGAAAGATTGACGAGATCCTAGCTCTTCGGCGGGACAGACATCCTGTCGAGGGACGTTCAGCCGGCTGTTTTTTCAAAAATATCCCTGATCCCAGCCGGCCACACGGAAGAGTCCCGGCAGGACGTTTGCTTGAAGAGGTGGGCGCCAAACGGATGGCGGTCGGCGGCGCACGGGTCTTTGAAAAACATGCCAATATCATCGTCAATACCGGTTCGGCGACGTCGAATGACATCCGGGAGCTGGCCGATATGCTCAAGAAGAAGGTGTACGAAAAGTTCGGCGTTAAGCTGGAACAAGAAGTAATCCAACTGGGAAAATTCTAACACAAGGAGACCGCCTATCGAACTATCTTTAACGTGCTAAAAACGACCGATACAATGTATTAGTGTGAGTTCCGCATCGCGAAAGTTCGTTTTGCCTGTTCTGGGTGGCCTGTTGCTCGCAGGGGTGTCGGTCTGTCCGGGTGAAGGAGCAACCGGGTATACAGGCTTTCTTCAATCGCCGCCTTCGTTCGTCTCGCGGTACGATGAGCAATTGGCGCCGCCATCGGTGGCATTGTTTTCAAGGGCGCCCCTGCTGTTCGGTTACGGTCTCCAGCGCCGTCCCAAGACCATCAGGTCGAGTTTTTCAGCAAGCTCACTTACTTTCAATTCGATATACTACAAACAGGGAGGATTCAAGGAATCAATGATCCCGGTGACGGTCGGCGCGCCTCAATACCTGTCGTACCGGAAGAAAAGAAGCGTTGACCAGGAATTCACCAAGCTGCTTACCAGATCGATAACAAATCCCGAACAAGGGCGGCGAAGAGGCGGTCTGGGCATCACCATGGGGTTGCCGAAAAGGCTCAATCGAATTTTCGGTGAAGGGGGCGCCGGACTGAGGGTTTCCGGCTATCGTCGGATAATGTTCTCCGGGAGATCGCAGTGGAGCGACGCCGCCGAGTCAGACGTGTACAGACAGAGCAAGTTCCCTTCCTTAAACATGGAACAGACCTATCGCTTTGACATCAATGGTACCATCGGTACCAAGATTTCAGTGAAGGTGTCCGAAGACAGCCGGCAGAACATCCCGCTGGCCAACCGGCTTATCATTCGCTACAAAGGTGACGAGGACGACGTTCTCAAGTCAATCGAAGCCGGTAACACCACGCTTTCGCTGCCCAATACCAAGTTTGTCGGGTACTCCTCGAGCATCCGCGGGTTGTTTGGAGTCAAGTCTGAAGCGCAGATCGGCAAGCTGAGACTTGTCGGCATCGCCTCTCAGGAACAAGGATCATCCGAAAGTGTGTCGATCAGTCCTACCGGCGAAGAAAGCGCTGAGTATACTCGTGATTACAATTATGCTCAGGCTCGGATTTTCGACCTCGGGGCTGACACTGCTTTTCAGGCCGGCGATTCAGTAGTAAGGCTGTTTGCCTATGAGCAGGTAGACCGGGTGCAGGCGGGGGGAGACTGGCTGCCTGCTTTTCTCGCCGTCGACCCGAACAAGCCGGATCTATTTTCCGGTGAGTACATAGATCTCCGTACTACGAGCGGCGTCAAAGAGATCGACGAGTCATCGTATTCTTTCTTTAGCAATCCGAGACGAAACCAGCATTATGTCGTCTTCAATTCCGGCCGACGTCAGAGCAGGGCGCTCGGTATCTATATGGAGGTGCAAAAGAAGGATGGCACGACCTACGCTGTTGGTGGTGATACGACCTACGTTCGTGGTGACGACACGATCAACGTCAAGCTGTTGAAGTTGCTGTACCATAGCGATCCGAAACCTCGATATCAGACATGGAAATTGATGTGGCGAAATTGTTACAATATCCCACGCGGTGTCTCGGCGGACGATATTGAGATAAAGGTGTTTAGGGGATCGACGGGAAACGAGAGAAGCTCTTCCAGTTTCGAGTTCCAGGAGTCCGGGGGAAGGACCCAGAATTACATTGAGATATTAGGACTCGACCAGTACAACGAACGTGATCAAAAGTTCCCTGACGGCAGATTTGACGAACGATTGGAAATCTTCAGACCCGATTGGGGGCTTCTGATCTTTCCGCATCGCACCCCGTTTAACTCTGATACGACCTTCGTGGATGCCAACGGCGTTTCCACCGACACGCTGGAGATGAAAGCGCCCCTGATATACGACTACGAATCGACTGACCAGAAAACCCAGTCCAGTAGTTTCTTCATTCAGCTTGTCACCAAGGCGCGAAGTTCCGTCATTCGGTTGGGGCGTGCCAACATAATTGAGGGGTCCGAGCGGGTGACGGTGAATGGCCGGCTTCTAGAGCGGGGGAAGGACTATAATGTCCGGTATGATTATGGTCAATTGACCCTGATCTCAGACGAAGCCATGGACCCTAATGCCGATATTGACATCCAGTTTGAATATGCCCCCTTCCTGGCCATTCAGAAAAAGACGCTGTTGGGTATGAGAGCCGAATACCAATGGAGCAAGAACCTGGAATTTGGCACTACCGTTCTCTATAAGTCCGACAAGGCTCAGGATCGAAAGCCGCGCGTGGGACAGGAAACGGCTCGAGCCGTCATTTATGACGTTGACGGTTCCTGGCGCACGCAGGCCAATTTCCTGACTTCCCTGGCCAACGCCCTGCCGCTGATCGAAACCGAATCTCCTTCGAGTTTCAGGATCAATGGCGAACTGGCGCAGTCCCATCCCAATCCCAATGTTGACGGCGTGGCCTATGTGGATGACTTTGAGGCCGCCCAGGAACAGCTCTCTTTGGGCCTTCAGCGAACCATCTGGAAGGCAGCCTCGCAGCCGGTTCAAGTGGACACTGCCTGGGGGCAAGGCAAGATCCTCTGGCACGCTCCGAAGACGCGGCTGGATGTGAGGGAAGTCTGGAACGTTGATCCCAAGCAGGGAGAGGGAACCATCTACACCCTGCGTCTGGTATTCCGCCCCGGCGCCGATTCTGTCATATCTAAGTCATGGGCGGGAATCATGCGCGGTTTCTACCAGCGAATCGACGCCCAGCGCGCCCAGCTATTGGAGCTTCGGGCGAAAGTAAGCGAGGGAGCACAGGGTAAACTCCACATTGATATCGGCAGCATCAACGAAGATATAAACGGCGATGAGATCGCGAACACTGAGGACAACATACAGAGTAACGGAGCTCTCGAGGAGGAAGAGGATATCGGCCTTGATGGAAAAGCCGACGCGGATGAGGACGGATATGACAGAAATACGAACCCCGACCCCAACGGCGACAACTGGTATTTCATGGGTAAAGGAAAGTGTCCTCTTCCAGCGGGTGAATGCGGTGGCATCGACTGGGAAGACGAATCCATCCGCTACGAATGGCTTAACGGTACCGAGGGCAACCTCCAGGACCCGGGCTGGTTAGGGATACCTGACGAGGAAACCCTTACCCGCAGGGGGCAGGTTCGTACCAGCACCTACTTTTCTTATGTTATAGATTTAGGTTTGGACATAGACTCGTTCCGGGTGGAGAACTCCGAACGAAACGGCTGGTGGACCTATCGAATTCCAATCCGAGATTCACTGGCGCTGGATGCTCTTGTGTCGCATTTTGATAGTACCACCGGGGAGACTACCTATCCTCAATGGAACGATGTCAGCCATGTGCGGGTTTGGTTTGAATCCGATGCGGGGCAAACTCAGAATGACACCGTTGAAATAGCGGCCTGGTATTTTGTGCAATCCAACTGGCAGGACTCGGTTTTGTACGGTGAAGAGTCGGACAGCAGCACTAACTTTGTGGTAGCCTCCATTAGCGAAGAAGATAACACGTTTGATCCTCCTCCGGGCGTCGAACCCTACGAGGACCCGAGCTACAATGTGACCGAAGCTCAGCGAGGCCTGCTACTGCAATTTGATTCTCTTGCCGTAGGCGACACCTGTTTAGCCGTCAAGAACCTCGTCAGCGCCGACCAGTACTCCGGTTATCGGCGGCTTGAGATGTATGTCTACGGCGGCGACATCGAACCGGCGGGTGAGGGGAAGATCTTATTCTTTTTCCGTCTCGGTATGGATGCCGACAACTTCTACGAGCAAAGGAGGCTCATTTACTCCGGATGGGATGAGCGCAACTATATCAACTTTGATTTCAACGAAGCCACGGCCTTGAAGGATGCCGCCCTCAGGGGCAGACTCCGGACAAAGTACAGCGAGATTGACACGCTCAGTGACGATGGCGCCTACCGCATTAGGGGCAACCCTAATATCAACGACGTGAAGTTCTTTGCCGCCGGGATCATCAATGTTGAAAATGCCGGTTCAGCCCGCCTGACGGGCGAGATATGGCTGGACGAGTTGCGGGTGACCGAGGTACGCAAGGATGTCGGTACGGCCGCCCGCATATCGGTCGGCGGGTCCATTGCCGATTTGATGAACTACAACTTTTCATTTCAGTCACAGGACGCCTTTTTCCGTGGTCTTTCTTCAGCTACTCGGGGCGGTTCCTCCAATAATTTAGGGAGCGGAAAGACCACTACGCGTATCAGCTACGGGGGTTTACTGAGCTTTCACAAATTCCTGCCCAGGTCATGGAGCGCGAATATCCCCATTTCCCTTTCCCATTCGGAATCTATCGAGACGCCCCTGCTGCGTTCCAATTCCGACATCGTGCTGCCCGAGGAAGTCCGGGAGGAGGAGAGGTCGGTAGTTGAGTCCAACAGCTTCAGTATCTCGGAGTCGTTCAACCGGAAGGGAAAAAACCCGCTGTTTAACTTGTTGCTGAACCGGCTCAAGACATCGGTTTCGTACGGTCGCACCCAACGGAGAAGCGTGACCACACCATACGCTTTCAGTGAAAACCAGAGCGTTAGTTTGAACTTTAATCTTGGCGTCAGTAAGCCGCCGACCCTGCCTATTTTCTTCTGGACAAAACCGCTGCCCCTTCTCAAGAAGACGTCGGGATCGAGATTGGGACTTTACCCCAGTTCCTGGACGCTAACCAGTAATTACAACCGGAACCTGTCCATTGCTGACGACATCAACTACAATCGCACCTCGTCTCTCACGCGGAGCTTCTCGGGAACGATGAGCGTCAATTACAGAATCTTTGATAATCTTACGACCAGTTTTAAATACGGCACCACGAGAGACCTAAGCGACCTGGAGCAGGTGAATCTTTCCCTGAAGAACTTCCGCCTGGGGCTTGAGACCCGGTACGATCAGTCCTTCAGCGCCAATTATAATCCCAATCTTTTTAGCTTCCTGACAAGCACCTTTTCATACAAGTCCAGCTACCGCGATACTTATTCAAGGTCCTCGCAGACTCGGCAATCGGCCATGTCCCGTTCCTGGTCGGTCAACGGCAAGTTTGAGCACCTCAAGTTCTTGGGGGGCGGTAAACCGAGTTCCCCGGGGAGAACAACCCGCCGCCATAGGGGTGGGGAGCGCGGTGAGGACAGCGGCGACGAGAAGCCCGGGTCGGGTAAGCCGTTTTATGACACCCCGCTGGCGGTCCTCAGGTTCTTGACTGGTTGGATTCAGCCGCTCACTTATAATTACAATGAAGGTTTTAGCACAACGCTTCCCGGTATGCTGGAACGACCGAAATGGAAGTATCGATTTGGGTTTGTGCGTGAGGCCGAAATAGCCACGATATCGGAAGGGCGAACACCGAGTTCTGGAGAGGACCAATCGTATCAACTTTCGTCAGGATTCAGTTTACTGGGCGGTCTCTCGACCACCGTGCAGTTCCGTCAAAATATAACGAGGGATCTCATCAAACAGGGTTCTCGATACAAGAATGTCTCTACTTCCTGGCCGGGCCTCAGTATCACCATCCGAAAATTCCGGCGTTTCCCTCTAATCAAGGGGCTCGTCAATAAGTTGATCGATGTGTTTTCACCGCGGACAAACTACGGCCGGCAGATAAAAGAGCAGTACGATATTGATGGGGGCTTCCTCAGGTCCCGGTCGGTTACCATCAGCCACAGCCCGCTTTTATCGGTGAATTTCAAAGTACTGCGGTCGCTGTCGCTTTCCTCCACTTACACGCTCACAAAAAGCGAGGACGAGAAGTATAATCCCACCACCGGCGCCTTCCAGTCGGAAACCCGCAACGAGCGAAAGTCCATAGGCGTGTCCACCAGTTACAAGTTCTCAGCTCCGGGTGGCATATCAGTGCCGCTGTTCGGTAAAATCCGATTCAAGTCAACAATGAGCATCTCCCTTGACGTAAAAAAGAACGCCAGCAAAAGCGAAACCAAAAGGGCTGGGGAAGGCTGGGTTGTCTCGGCCGACAAAGCCGACTTTGCCGTGAATACCAATATCTCCTATACCTTCAGTCAGCAGATCAAGGGTGGCCTGCGGGCCGGTTGGCAGGACTCTTCCGACAATTTCAGAAATCGCAACAACCATAACAGGACGCTGGAGGGCTGGGTTGAAATTCGATTCTAAAGGGTTTTCAATTGACAGTCAGTTCTCGCCTCCTGTAATTACCTTCATGATCCGCTGTAGATTTGGTGCTGCGATGGCGCTGGTGCTGGCCGTTTCCTGCGCCGATAAAAGAGAGCCGCCGCCGGCTTTTGACGGCCAAAGAGCCTACCGGTACCTGGTAGAGCAGGTCGATTTTGGACCTCGCGTCCCGGGAAGCAGGGCCTCGGCGGAGTGCCGGGATTTCTTTTACAATCATTTCATGGGGCTGGGCGCCCGCGTCGATTCTCAAGCCTTTACGTTTTTTGACCCGTACTCGCAAACGGATATCCCGTTGACAAATATCATTGCCCGATACACGGGTACCGGCGAGGCGGCCGATGCCGTCGTTCTCATGGCGCACTACGACAGCCGTCCCAGAACCGATTATGCAAGCGACTCCACGTTGAAAGACGATCCGATTGACGGCGCCAACGACGGCGCTTCCGGGGTGGCCGTATTGATGGAACTGGGCAACCTGTTTGCCCAAAAAGCTCCTCCCTGTAATGTCGACCTGGTGTTGGTTGATGGTGAGGATTGGGGGAAACCTCGTGACCTCGATTACTATCTTTTAGGATCGCGGGAATTTGCCCGCCGGGGTATTCGGGAGAAATATCGCTTTGGCATTGTCATCGACATGATCGGTGACTCCTCCCAACAGCTCTACCGCGAAGGCTATTCGGACCGGTCTTGCCGAACCTTGAATGACGCCGTATGGGGAACCGCCGCTCGGCTTGGGATAACAACCTTTCGCGACACGATAAAGTACACCATTATCGACGATCACCTGTCTCTCATTTCCGCCGGCGTGCCTGCCATAGACATTATCGATTTTGACTATCCATACTGGCATACCGAGTTCGATACGCCCGACAAATGCTCTCCCACGGCGCTGGCTAATGTCGGGCGGGTACTGGTTGAAATAATTTACAATCCTTCGTTATGGCCCGAAAAATAATCAAGCAGCCGCGCGATTTTCCCTCAGTAGAAGAACTCCTTCAGGAGAACACTCTCACAGAACAGATTTCATCTGTTCCGCGGCCACTGGCGGCACAGTTGGTCAGGGAGGTTGTCGCCCAGAGTAAGAAAAAACTCAAGCAAGGCTCGCAGACAATCTCCATCGAGAAGCTCCTGTCAGATATCAGGTCCTCGATAATCGCGGCTAAAAGAGATGAAATCTCCCGCGTCATAAATGCCACCGGTATTGTAGTGCACACCAATCTTGGCCGGGCGCCCCTGTCGGAGGCTCTTTTCGAGGCCGTCAAGCGGACCGTAACCGGCTATGGCAATATCGAGTTTAACCTGGGAAGGGGCTCACGGGGAGGACGGGGCGCGGCTTGCGAACGGTACCTGTCCTTGCTGGCCGGATCGGAAAGCGCCACCGTCGTAAACAACTGCGCGGCGGCGCTCTTTTTGATCCTAAACACCCTTGCTAACCGCAGGCAGGTTATCATTTCGCGCGGAGAGCTGGTTCAGATCGGAGGCGGTTTTCGCATCCCTGATATTCTAAAAAAATCAGGCGCTCGGCTCTGTGAGGTAGGCACCACTAACATAACCACGATAGCCGACTACGAAAGCAACGTTAACCAGAAAACCGGCCTCATTCTGAAAGTACATAAAAGCAATTTTGTGCAGGCCGGATTCACCGAAGAGGTGCCGTTAAGACAGCTCGTTGAATTCGGCGCGACACGTGGCCTTCCGGTCGTCAACGATCTCGGTAGCGGAGCTTTTATTTCCACGCAGAAGCTTATAGGGTACACTGAGCCGACCGTGCAACAGTCCGTGCGCGACGGAGCCGATTTGACTTGTTTCTCCGGCGACAAGATGCTTGGCGGTGTGCAGGCCGGTCTGATCGTGGGGCGGGCGGAGCTTGTCAAGAAAATCAAACGAAATCCCCTTTTCCGCACAGTACGGGTGGACAAATTCGTCTTTTCAATGCTAGAGAGGCTGTTTGCGATCTATCTGAACGGAAGTCACCAGACGGAGATTAAGCTCTGGGCGATCCTTTCGGTGCCGGAGTCGGAGCTTTACAAAAGAGGCAAGGCGCTGCTGAAAGAACTGGGCCATCCCTCGGGATTATCTGTAGATGCAACTAAGGCGTTTGTCGGGGGAGGAGCTCTGCCTGAGTCAGACATCCCTTCCATCGGCATCGTCTTTTCCGAGCCGTTCAAAGCGACCACTCTCATGCGCAGATTCCGGATGATGACCCCGCCCGTTATCGGCCGCATCGACAACGAGCGATTCATCCTCGACCTCAAAGCAGTGGCGGATGATGAATTGGCTCTGCTGCGTGATTCCATCAAGATAATCATTAAGGGATAACCGGAGATGATTGTCGTCGGCACGGCGGGACACATTGACCACGGTAAGTCCGCTATCGTAAAACGTCTAACCGGCACCGACCCTGACCGCCTGCCGGAAGAAAAGGCGCGCGGCATGACTATCGATCTGGGCTTTGCTTTCTACAGGACACCGTCGGGAGACGACATTGCCTTCGTTGACGTCCCCGGTCACGAGCGCTTCGTGAAAAACATGATCGCCGGCGCGGGAGGAATAGACGTGGCCATGCTGGTCGTGGCCGCCGACGACGGTTGGATGCCGCAGAGCCAGGAGCATTTCCAGGTGGTGCGACTGCTGGGAATCAGCAGCGGCTTTATTGTTATCAATAAGATTGACCTGGTCGAAAGCGACTGGCTTGAGCTGCTACAGGAGGATATCAAAGATAAGGTCCGCGACTCATTTCTATCCGACGCACCTATTTTTCAGGTCTCGGCCGAAACCGGCGAGGGCTTTGAACCACTCCGCGACTACCTGAACAGACTGCCGCGGCAGGCAGAAACCCGCAAGGATATTGGCAAAGCCCGGCTGTACATCGACCGGTCATTTGTCAGGCCCGGCATCGGTGGGGTGGTTACCGGCACGCTGCGGGGGGGAAGTCTGTCTGTCGGTCAGTCGGTATCGGTCTGGCCATCGATGGCATCAGGCAAGGTCCGTTCCCTGCAGTCGAACAACCGGGACGTCCAAACAGCTGTCCCCGGTCAGCGAACCGCCGTGTCGTTCACGGGAATAGACAAGGAACTACTGGTTCGGGGAGGGGTCGTCTCCGACCGGCTTGATCTCTCCATTTTCAAACAGCACCCGGTGCTGGCCCTTTCAATAGAACTCATCGGCGAGGCGCCGGTGACGCTTGTCGATCGCCGCCGGGTCCTCTTGATGGTCGGAACCACCGAGATGGAAGGCGAAATCCGACTCCTCAACCGCAAAGAGATAAGGCCCGGTGAAAAAGGCGTTGTCTTCTTCAAGCCGGATGAGCCGGTCTACTGCTTGGTCGGCGACCACTACGTGGCTCGTCTTCCCACGCCGATGGTGACTTTGGGAGGCGGCCGGATACTTGACCATCTGGTGCACTTTCCCCGCCGGAGGCAAGCCTCACTTTATAGCTATTTGGAACAGCGCCTGTCCGGTACGGTTGATGACCTTGTCACTTCGGAACTGCAAAAAGGAGTGATTGTTGCCTCAGAGAGTCTTCTGAGAGAGGCCGACTTCTCCGAGTCTGAAGTTCAGATGGTAGTAGCTGGACTTATTAAAGAGAAAGTACTGGGCAGGTTCGAAGACCACCTCTTTCATGTAAAGAGTCTTACGGTTGCTTGTGACCACTTCACGGAAGCTGTCGCCAAGTATCTGGAGGATAAACCCCACCTGGTCGGTTTGTCTCTGGAGCAATTAGTGAAACTGTCAGAATATGATGAGCCGACAACGGAAGCATTTCTTAAGTACATGACAGCGATAGGCTCCATGACGAAGTTAGGAGACAAGTACAATCTTGCGGGACGAGGCATGAGCTTGAAAGGAGCCGTAAAGGATGCGCATGACGGGATAATGAAAATTCTGAGAGATCAGCCCTATGCTCCTCCCGCCTTGAGCAGCCTGGCATCAGCTGGGAAACATTATAAAGAGGCAATCAAGTACATTATCGAATCCGGCGAGGGATACAAGTGCGGTCCCGATTTTATATTCCTGTCCGACGTTTGGCAAGAGATCGTGCAATTCATCAAGATGCAGTTGGGGAAAGCAGACACGCTGGCGGTGACGGACCTCAGGGAACGCTTTGGCTTCACGCGCAAGTTTGTCATTCCTATTTTAGAAGAGACCGATCGGATCAAGCTGACCCGTCGCGAGGGAGATGTCAGAGTCAAAGGAGACAGGTTTGAAAGCGAAGAGTTTGATATATAATGCTCGTATCTATACGCAGGCCGAAAACCTTGTCGTCGATTCCATGGCCGTGCGGCACGGACGCGTTGAAGCGATCGGTCACAACCTGCAGCACGCCGGTGACTTTAGGAGTTACTCTCGAATAAACCTGCGGGGGAAAACTGTCGTCCCGGGGTTTGTGGATGCCCACACACACTTCCACTTTTTCGCCCTCTCGCTGGCGAGGGTCTCTCTTCACAGCCTGAGTTCGCTTGATGCCTGCCTGAGAAAAATCAAGAAGTTTGCGCAGAGCTTGAAGCGCCATGAGTGGGTCGTCGGCGAAGGGTACACCCTGGATCGCTTCCGCAAACGAATCCAACCCGACCGCTACCTGCTGGACAAAGTGACCGATGGCCGACCGGCGTTTATCTTTTCCAAGGATCAGCATTCGGCCTGGGTCAACAGCCGTGCCCTCGAAATAGCAAGAATCTCCAGGACAACACCGGACCCTGCGGGTGGGGATATCATCCGATTCGAGGACGGTAGCCCTACCGGCATCCTCCGCGAAGCTAGCGCATACGGTCACGTGTTCTCATCCATCTCGGCCCCCTCGCGGCAACAGGTCGATCGTTGCTACAGAAAAGCGCTTGAGTATGCTTACCGCAAAGGGGTCACCGGCGTACACTCTTTTGACGGGTCGGTTGCGTTTGTGTATTTCAGCCAACTGGCCGAAGAGAACAAGCTCGGCTTGCGGATCAACTACTATCCGCCGGCAAGAATGTTGCCGCAGTTGCGCAAGACCAATACCAGATACGGCACCGGCACTGATTTCTTTCGTGTCGCCGGCGTCAAGATCTATGCTGATGGTTCCCTGGGGAGCCAGACGGCGTTGTGCTTTAATCGTTACCGCGACAGCAGGGACAAGCACGGCATTGAGGTGACGCCGGTAAATGAAATGCGACGGTTGATCAAGTCGGCGGCACGTCTTGGTCTACCCTGCGCCGTTCATGCTATTGGTGACAAGGCTGTTTCAAATGTCCTGGACGCATTGGAAGGCAGCCCCTCCTTGCCGTCCGGTGTTCGTCACCGGATTGAACATCTGCAACTTATCAGAAAGAAGGACCTCTCCCGAGTACAGCGGCTCTCAGTCGTGGCGTCCATGCAGCCGTCGCACTGCCCGTCGGATATCAAGCTGGTACGCAAATACTGGGGAGCGCGAGGCGCCAATTGCTTTCTGTTTCGGACGATTATCGACAAAGGCATCGACCTGGCTTTTGGCTCCGATGTACCCATCGAGCCGCTTGACCCGATTGCAGGTATAGCGGCTGCCGTGCGGCGGGCCTTACCCAACAGCAAGGATGTTTTTTATCCCGAACAGCGCCTTACCGCCGGAGAAGCTCTCTATCATTTCACCGTCGGCCCGGCTATTGCCTCCGGCGAGACCGACCGCCGCGGTCGATTATTGCCCGGCTATCCGGCCGATTTTGTTGTCCTCTCGGACGATATCACCAAGGTACCGGCGGGTAGAATCGATGACACCACAGTTCTGGCTACAGTCCTCGATGGCCGGGTGAAATATCAGCACAGCTCATTTCGGCGGTTAAAATAAGAATCCGGTGGCGTCCCATGAAAGCGGAGCGTGCCCAGGCACCAGTCAGGCTAAGCGCAATTTTTGCCGCCTACTATGCCGTTCTGGTCGCTTTTTTTGGGGCATCCTTCTTTCCTGAGTATCGTATTTGGGGTGTCAACTGGTGGGCGTACTTTCCAGACTACGTTCCTTTCGTTCTTTTTGCCATAGGCGCCGTGGCTCCAATCGTCATGCGGCTTGTACTCAGGCGTGGTGAATCAGACGTTGGGGAACTTGGGGCATCCGCTGATAGCAGCAGTAAGTATTTCATCATAGTAGGCGGCCTGACTGTGCTGTACGCCTTGGCGTTTTACCTCCTGCGTGCCAAGACGCATTTCCTTGGGGATGGTTACACAGCGCTTTCATCGCTTGCCTCAGACAATCCTCTTGTAAAGCCAAGAGGTCTCGGCGAATCACTGGTTCACATCTGGGTCAAGTCAGCCATTGGCGGCGACGCTGAAGCGGCCGCCCTGCTAAGTTTTCAGGCCATTTCGATCTCTGCCGGGGTATTGTTTTTGGTTGCGGTGGCTCTGGTTAGCAAGTGGTTATTTGAGCGAACTATTGATAGAGTGCTGTTCTGGTTGGGATTGGCTTCGGGCGGCTACATGCTGTTGTTTTTCGGGTACGTAGAGAACTACTCACTATTTGTCCTCTCGGTAGGGGTGTACTCGCTCATGGGGCTATTGGTCGTCAAGAGGAAGATCAACAGGTGGCTGATCTTGCCGGTGCTGGGGCTGGCGGTATTTTTTCACACTATGGGCGTGACTTTGATTCCGAGCGCCGTCTACCTCTTGGTGGCAAACAGTAAGCTCGGTAACACTCTTGCCGGACTGAATAACAAAACCAAACTGCTGATGGGAGCGATCACTGTTGTCATCTTTGTGTCGCTCTTCTATTACTTTTATTCGACCGACTACTTCTTCCGCTTTGCGTTCATGCCACTGTTCGAGAACCGATTCACTGTCGAGGGGTACACCTTGTTTTCCAGCAAGCACCTGTTGGACTATTTCAACTTGTTGATTCTACTGCTGCCTGGTTTGCCGCTGGTGGTAGTAACGCTGTTCTTTTTGCCCCTGCGGAAGATTTTCAAACAAAGGGCGTATCGCTATCTGCTTATTCTCTTGGTGTCAACTCTTGGCGCCGTATTCATATTTGACCCCAAGCTTGGTATGCCGCGTGACTGGGATTTGTTTTCGTTCTGCGGCGTGCCGCTGATGATTCTTAGCTACTATATCATTTTGGATAACCGTAGGCTCATCCGACCTTGTACAATCGTTTCTACATTAGCAGTCCTGCTGGGCTTTCTCTCGCTCTTTCCCAGAGCCGCGAGCCAGGTAGTTCCTGAAATCTCGGTGGCGCATTTCAAGAACTATTCGGAATTGGATAGAATAAAAAGCAGAACGTCTAGACTAATACTCATCGACTTTTACAGAGAAGCGGGAGACGAAGAAAAGGCACAGTTGGAAAGGGAGCAGTGGAGAGTCGATTTTCCTGAGAAACGGCTGGTAGACAGCGCTGTTGTGCTCATAAAAACAGGACACCCATTAGAGGCGGTTCCACTTCTTCGTCAGGTGTTGAAAATAAACCCGTTGTATGCTGATGCTTGGTTAAATCTGGGCACGTGTTACATGTATCTTCAAGACTACGATCTCGCGATCAATTGCTTAATAATTGCGAATGGACTAAACCCGTACAATGCACAATTCCTGAATGACTTGGGTACTGCGTATCTATATATGGCCAACTACCAAAGGGCAGAAAAGGCGTTGAAGCAATCAGTCTCTTTTGACACGACCCTTTTCCAGGCGATCTTCAATTTGGTCCAATTGTATGCACTGCAGAATGCCGAGGACAAGTACCACCAGTACTTCTTGAAGCTCGTTTCGCGGTCGGAGGCCTCTGCTGAACTCTTAAAGGCTTTAGGTGACTCGTTCCTCAGAAGGAAAGATTACAAAAGAGCGGCTGAAGCTTATCGGGTTGCTGCGCAAAAGGGACTGGACAGCAGCTACTTAGAAAAGTTAATCGAAAAATACCCCCAGCTGCGGCAGTAGCTGTCTATTGTGAGCACGAACGCAGTATATGGCTGCCCGGTGGCACGCCAAGCCCTGCAACATGTTTACCGTCTGGGCTAAAACCTACGGGACTATCTACCTCCAGTTGTAGTGGAAAGGAGAATTATGTTATCTCCATTCTTATCTCCTCCGACTATCCAGCCGTTGTCGGAATCTATAAACGCCACGCCAAGCAGGGTTCCGATGGTTCCGCTTGGCTGGAGGCTCCAGGTAGCGCCGCCATCTTCTGTGTACAGAATAACTCCTAAGTCCCCGGTAATCCAGCCGGTGGAGGTGTCTATAAAGGTGACCGCGCACAAATCCACAGTGGTTCCGGAAGACTGTAGCTCCCACGTTGTGCCGCCATCACTGGTGTACATAATATTCCCTTCCCGGCCTACCGCCCAGCAGTGCAAAGTATCAGTGGTTGCAACGGCATACAGGGTTGGTGTTGGTAAGAAAGTCGTGTCAACACAGACCGTGTCGCCAGTGAGGGTGTCGACTTCCAGGGAGTCGCATTCCAAGCCCGTATATTGACTCTCCCAACTGTCGCCGCCGTCGGTAGTGCGTAGAATTGTTGCCTTACATCCGACAGCCCAGCCGTTGAGGGCGTCGACAAAAGCAACGGCCTCCAACCTGTTGGCTGTTGGGATGTTGGCCGACTCAATCCAGGTAAGACCGGCATCGGTTGTTTTGAGCACAATGGCCCCGACGTCACTGGTCCAGTTGCCGCCGACCGCCCAGCCGGTGTCGGTATCGACAAATGCTATGCCGTACAGCCGCTGCGTGGAGTCAAAATTCTGCGCCGTCCAGTGTTTGCCGCCATCAGAGGTATGCAGTAGTAAACCGATGGGTGATTCCCCCCTACCCCCGACACACCAGCCGTTGAGACTGTCGACAAACGTGACATCGTAATACCACACATCAGCGAGATTGTAGACGCTTTCGCGTTTCTGGCACTCCCAGGTATCACCGCCGTTGATGGTTCTCAATATAGCGCCGGCATATCCGACCGCCCAGCCAAGGTCTTCGTTGAGGAAGGTAATATCTTGCAGCGTGGCATATCGAGCTGTTCCACTCGGTTCGGCTGACCAACTGCTCCCACCGCTGGTTGAGTGCAAAATCGTTAAGTTCCCCACTGCCCAGGTTTCGGTTTGACCTGCGAAGCAAACCCCGAAGAGGTTGTGCCAGGTGGCGCTCGTGTCCACCGCCCAGGTCTCGCCGCCGTCACTGGTGGACAGGATTGTCCCACCGCCGCCGACTATCAGTCCGGTAGTGGCACTGGTAAAGACTACGTCAGTTAGTATTTCTGATACACCGCTGGTTTGCTCTGACCAGGTGACACCGTCGTCGGTGGTGTGCCAAATGGCTCCATTTTCACCGACCGCCCAACCAGTGGAATCCACTAAAGTAACTGCCCGCAGGTCGTTAGTGTCGATTGTGTCCAATGACTGGCCCACGAAATCGCTGTCTTCCCAGATACGCACAACAGTCCCAGCATCTCCGACTGCCAATAGCCACAGGTTCCTCTCGTTTCCTTCAAGGGAAGGGCTTCTGGAGAAAGCGCTCCTGAGAGTTTCATCCGTCCCGCTGGTGGTATCGCGAGCCCAGCTCCGACCGCCGTCAGTCGTACGCACAACAGTGCCCATTTCGCCCACCGCCCAACCGTTTTGGCCGTCCTCAAAGGCTACACCGTATATGTCACCAGTGATAGTGTCAAACTGGGTCTGCTTCCAGACAGCGCCACCATTTATGGTTCGCATAAGCCGGCCTTTTTCTCCCACTGCCCAGCCGGTGTCGGTATCAAAGAAGGTAATATCCCATAAGTTTTCTTTGGTCTTGCATTCTTGAAGGGACCAGTTGTTGCCGCCATCGCTGGTGTGAAGGATGACCCCCTCCCTGCCTGCTATCCAGCCTTCGTTTTCATTGACAAACGTCACGGCGTGGAGTTTGTTGCCCTCCAGCACCGGATAGTTGTGATCCCACGCCAAACTTATGGAATCGGTGGGGCCTTCACCGTCTTCATCGCAACCGGCAAACAAGAACAGGGCAAGGATGAGCACGCCGGCCATTCTCACCACGGCATTCAATTTAAATACAGCTTTCTTTTCCAAAGCGCACTTCCTCCGAAAAATTCTGATTATTACGCAATCACAGTAAACTTATACAAGGGATAGACGGATGTCAAACGAAAATGTGCAGCAGGCCCAAGTAATCGGATTTGGTCGATTACCGGCGACAAAGAGTGAATCCGTCAGAAGTTCCTGCTGTTAAAGGGAAAGTACCGGGTGCGCGTCAGGGTGGCGCGACAATTTTCTTCATCTGTCAGTGGGTTTCCAGCGCCTCTCGGGCGCAGGAGAAACTGTTAGGCAGGGTACTGGGTAGCTTCATCCATATCTTCGGCTTCCAACAAATCGAGCCACTCTTTCTTGTCCCTCAGGGCGCGGCGCCGTTGACGGTCAGCTCTTAATCTGTCGATATCCACCCTTTCCTGTCTCTTGCGACAAGGCTTACCGGAACGCGTCTTTCCCCTTTTACTTTCATACTTCACGGGGCGCATTCGCCGATTGCCCATTTTTTCCCTCCGAGCGCCTGTTATTAGCTAACATGACAGAACACTTTGATTGTCGGCAGCCCCGGGGAATTCTTTGAATTCTCTCTAAACGAACTCAGACCGATACTAATCCCGGGCTACTTTCAAAGATGCAGACTGCAGGGAAATGTCTGCATATCGATACACAGTCCTGAACCGAGCGACATATATGGCGTAGTTTCTTACTTGTGACTTAAGGGTCTGACGAAAAGGAACTACTCCCGATAATCATGCGTAACCTACTTTCCTATAACAAGATAACATTTCGGTCTTGCTTGACTAGTGGGATTTCCGAAAGGCGGCATGACCTGTGCTGTCAAGGGTATCGGACTTGAGAAAGATAGCGGGAAGAAGATGTTAGACGGTAGATATCAAAGAGGTTTTTCGCTGACACGGTTGGCATCGACACGGGAGCCAAAAGTCCGCAAGGACGACAAGGGACACTTTATCATGTCCCTGTCGGAAAACGTCAAGGTCTATTTCGAAGATTACTACAGGTTTCTTGAGGCAACTTACGTCAAGGCCAGTACCGAGCGAAACTCACTAACCGAAAAACTCCAGCAGACTCCTCTGGAAAAGACCGAAACCCTCTCCTACTACCGGGCCAAGGGGGTTGTTATAGACCTCTTGCTGCGGACCATCATCAAGTTTTACACCGATGGCGCGAATCTCGGCGTTGTCATGACACCCTGGTGCTTTGGGACGGTGCTGTTGGAGAAGGTGGAGGTCTACCGGGATCGGCTGAGCAAAGGGGAAGTTCGCGACTGCAATATCCCGGAGTATCCCTACTACGTCATCAAGTACATGGACGAAATCTATAAAGCCACCCTGCTGGAAATGTTTGACTTTCCCCAAAAAGCTTTCCAGATGCGCTGGCAGTACTCAGAGCTGCTGAAAAGATACTCCAGGATTCTGACCGAAATCACCAGCTCGCTGCAGTCGGTGCTGATGACTATAAAAAATTACGGCTCCTGATGGGAGCCGACACTCCCAACATCCCTCCTACGGAACCCTCCGGTCCAGCCGGAGGGTTTTTTAATCCCCAAGCAACTTTCTGCCGATAACAATAAGGATAAATCTAAACCGATCGGGCACGACACTTGATTGGTACAGATGTAAATAAGGATCGTCACAAATGGCATTGATTGCCGCCAGAACCGACACGGAGAAACCATTCATACCGATTTACCTCGATTCCCTGAGGGTCGATACCGTGCTCGGATTTGATCTTTACATCAATATGAACCGCAACTTTGTCCTGTATCATTCGGTGAATCTCCCCTTTACCGACCGAACCAGGCAAAAACTCTTGGAAAACAAAGTTGAGCGGTTGTATATCACCGGCAAAAGCAGGGTAAAATATCAACGGTACATGGAAAAGAACCTCGGCAAGGTTCTGACGGACCCCAATATTCAGGAGGAAAAAAAGGCTGGCATCCTGTATGAAGCCTCGACCAACCTGGTCAAGGATGTGCTGGCTAATCCCACTTACGGTGAGAATATCCGCCGCACAAAGGACCTGGTAACCAACATGGTGGAGTTCATTCTCAAAGGGCGCGACGCCTTTTTGAATCTGCTGAAGATTACTTCCTTCGACTACTACACGTACCCCCATTCGGTCAATGTCTGCACCTTTTCCATTGCCCTGGCGCGACAGATGGAGTATAACGAGGAACAGTTCCTCAACGAGTTGGGCGTGGGCGCGCTTTTGCACGACGTCGGCAAGTCGCGCATCTCCGAGCGCATTCTGAACAAACGCTCAACGTTAAACTCGATAGAATTCGAAATCATGAAAAAACACCCCAAGTGGGGAGTTGACATTCTCAGTGAAACTGACGTACTGGCGGCGCCGTCGTACTTCCCGGTGCTGCAACACCACGAACGAGGCGACCGCGGCGGCTACCCCAGCGGCCTGTCACTGGATGAAATGCACCTTTATTCCAAGATCGTGGCGATTGCCGATGCGTTTGACGCCATGACCACCCAGCGGGTTTACCAGAAAGCGATGGAGTCCTTTCCGGCTTTGAAGGTTATGTTCTCGATGAGAGAGGCGTTTGACGAAGCCCTTCTGCAGGCCTTTGTGGAGCTGATGGGTCCGACCGGCCTGGCGGACTGATAAAATCCAGGTTCCCCTGGTTAGGATTTCAAGTCAGTAAAAACAGAGTCGGGAGGATTGGTAGCAACTGAGCTTATCCCCGCGTATGGTGGAAGCTTGTCTCTTATCGAAAGGCATCATCAAACTGCCCACAACGACCATTCTTTTCATGGTCATTGATTACTTCTTCCCCAACTCCTTTTTGACAGCGGCAATCAGGTCTCCCGTCTGGATAATCTTGCAGACAAACTCCGGGTAGGGTGCGAAGCTCGTTTCGCCACCGGGGTGTGTTATTGTTCCCTGCTCAGGATTGATTGCGATGTCATCGCCATCGTTCACTTTATCCACGATATCGGCCGCGACCAGCAGCAGCCCATGATTTATGGCATGGCGAAAGAAGGCTCTCCCAAAACTCTTCGCCACGATACAACTGACACCGGCTGCCTTTAGCGCCAGGGCTGCCTGCGTTGGCGCCGGACCGCAGCCGAAATGGGAACCGGCCACCAGCGCCCTGCCTCTCTTTATCTTCGCCCGCAAGCCGCTGTCATATCCCTCCAGAACATGCTTGGCCAACTCGGCGGCGTCGGTGACAGTGTGGTACTGCTCAGGAAGGATCTGCGCAGTATCAACGTCGTCACCCAGTTTGAAAAGCTTGCCTGTTATTTCTTTCATATTCCCTATCGTGTCATGTGGCTAAGATGCCCGACAAATAAGTTTCGTTTTCCGTTGAGCTTGGCCTGTTTGGCTGGGGATATCAGTTGCTGTCTGTGTCAGTTCCCTTTCGAAGGGATTGCTCGCCTGCCAGCCGGTTTTGCCGCTCTGACGAAATCGTTTAAGGCGGCGGATGGTTATCTCGGCAAAGACGGGATCAACATCGAACGTGACACAGCGCCGTCCGGTTCTCTCGCAGGCAAGAAGGGTTGTCCCGGCATGCGCAAAAAAGTCAGCGACGATGTCGCCTTTGTTGGAAGAAGCAAAAATGATACGCTCAATGGCTTTGAGAGGCTTCTGACCGTAGCAGCCATTTACGTTCTCTTCCATGCGATAGAAGACCTGTTGAATATCAACCCAGACGTTTCCGGGACGTATCGTTTCCGACTTACTTCGCTGCATATTCTCGGTGAGGGTTCCCTTGACTTCCTTGTAGTAGCCACGGAGGATCTTTGGGATATCGGTGTACTGAACACTGAAAAGGGGATTTCCTTTCGTGTAATACAATAGCTCTTGCCTGACGGCCATCCAGTTTTTCTGCGTGCCGTAGCCGCGCTGGTTGCGCACGGTGATGAAACTGCGAGAGGTGAATTTCGTATCGGTCATCATAGACATAAACTGTGGCAGCGGCTGGAAATGGTCGTTCTGATCAGCGCCCAGCCAGACGTATAGGGCACTGTCGTCATCGAGAACAGCGTCACTATTGTCCACCCACGAGCGGCACCAGGCAACGAACTGTGACGTTGACTGTTTCTCGAACATGACCAGATTGTACGGCGGGTCCTGCACGGCAAGGCGAGCCTTACTTTCCCCCATGATGCGGCGGACAAAGGATGAATCAGTCGCATCTCCGCAGCCGACGACATGTCCGGCGACTTTGTCCTGCCAGACTTCACCTTGTTTCAAGCGGCAGTGTGGAAGGAGCCTGCGGCGGATTGCATCGGCGTTGACATCGAGCCTTGGTAGGGTAGCACTTCGCATATGTGCGAAATAAATGGGGCTTGTCCCCCCTTTCAACAAAAACAATGGCTCCCCCTGCACAGCTGCCTGAGTTCTTTTATGCGCCGTCACGAACCCTTTCGTGACGGTTCTGTACGGCCTGTTTTGTGGGCGGCCGATGTCCACATCGGCCCCATCTTCGACTTCCCCCTTTAGCTGTTGACCCATGGCACAGGCCGTGCTTTATTACCCTCCAATGTCAACCTCGTAAGTCAGGATAAATAGATGTCAACACCTGCACCGGCAACGCCAGAGCCTGTGACCGACGCTCAGAAAGAAGGACTACTAGCCCTGTTGACCTCCCTTCCCCGGCCTTTCTGGATGGTCAACATCATGGAGATGTTCGAACGTCTCGCGTACTATGGCGTTCGAGTGGTGATCCCGATCTATATCGCCCAGGCTGATGAAGTGGGAGGACTTCATTTCACACAGATCGATAAGGGTATCATATTTCTCTGGTGGGCGGTGGTGCAATCATTGACGCCGATGTTCTCCGGCGGATTCGCCGACCGCTACGGATTCAAAAAGACCATCGCCTTCTCAATCGCGATCAAGATCATCGGCTACCTTCTGATGGCCACCCAGCGGGAGTTCTGGCCCTTTCTTTTCGGCTGCTGCGTGCTGGCCTTTGGCACAGCCATATTCAAGCCGGGAGTACAGGGAACTATGTGCCGGGTTCTCTCCAAGAAAACCTCCTCGGTGGGCTGGGGGATGTTTTACATGCTGGTGAACGTCGGCGGCTTTCTGGGTCCTCCGCTGGCCCATTTCCTCTACGGTGTGTCGTGGCCGGCGGTCTTTTACGGATGCGCCGTCATCGTCTCCCTTAACTTCCTGATGCTGTTTACTTATAAGGAAGTGTCGGCGGGTGGCGAGCAGTCGGGGGGGCCGCTGCACATTTTGAAAATCACCGCCAGGAATTTTATGAACCTGCGCCTGGTCGTCTTCATTGCCATTATGTCGGGCTTCTGGCTGATGTTCATGCAGCTTTTCGACATACTGCCCAATTTCATCGTCGACTGGGTTGACAGCTCCAAACTTGTTGCCGACTTGCACCTTCCGGAATTCATGCTGCAACTCAACTCGACACGCGGCCCGCAGCTCGCACAGGAGTGGATGATTAACTTCAACCCGGGGCTGATAATCATCGCCGTGGTGTTTATCTCCTGGATAGTGGCCCGGATACGGCGGGTGCATTCCATTTGTATTGGGATCGCGATTGCCTCAGGAGGGTTAGTGCTGGCCGGGTTTACCACCTCCGGATATTTCTGCCTGCTGGGGATTTTGGTCTTCTCCGTGGGGGAGATGTTGTCCTCGCCCAAGATGAACGAGTACCTGGGTGTCATTGCGCCGGAAGGTCAGAAGGGCCTGTACATGGGGTATGCTAATGTACCCGTCGCGGTCGGATGGGGCTATGGGTCGCTGCTGGGGGGGCAGGTGTATGACCGGATGGGGGACAAGGCCAACCTGGCGCTGGATTACCTGGCCAACAACTTCAGCATCGTCGATATCCCACGCCCCGAAGCGATGAACAAGCTGATGGAAGTGACCGGCATGAACGCCATCGACGCCACCAATATGCTCTGGTCGGTCTATCATCCCTACAAACTCTGGTATCAGTTCGCCATCATCGGTTTGATCTCAGCGGTGGGGATGTTATTATATTCCCTGTGGGTTAAGAGGTCCAAGAGTATGAATGGGTAGGGTAAACCCACCGCCGGTCAAAGGCCCGGCCCGCGACGGGCAAGCGGTGGGGTACCCGACACGATGCGATGACTATCCTACGTAGTAATGTAGGTCGAAACCCCTGCGGTTTCGACAATTGTTTTCACTAATATGCGAAATGACTTTGACGATAACAGAGATTAACGATGCGATTTGAGAACATCATCGACTCAATCGGCCGAACCCCTTTGGTGAAAATCAATCGCCTGGCGGCTTCCGGCTCGGCCACGATCTACGCCAAGCTGGAGAGCTTCAACCCTTGCAGTTCGGTCAAAGACCGTATCGGAGCGGCCATGATCGAAAAGGCTGAGCGTGAGGGCAAGCTCAAATCGGGGATGACGATTGTCGAACCGACTTCCGGGAATACCGGTATCGCTCTGGCGATGGTTGCCGCCGCGAAAGGGTACAAGTGCCTGTTTACCATGCCCGAGACGATGAGTCTTGAGCGACGAGCGCTGCTGAAGTTTTTTGGCGCCGAAATTGTCCTGACGCCAGGACCTGAGGGAATGAAGGGAGCGGTGGCGAAAGCCGAAAAGCTGTCCCAGGCTGAGGGCTTTTTTCAACCGCAACAGTTCAATAATCCGGCTAATCTGGAAATCCACCGCAAGACAACGGCCAAAGAGATCATCGAAGATCTGGCCGAGTTGCACCTGGATGCTTTCGTGGCGGGGGTCGGCACCGGCGGAACCATCAGCGGCGCCGGGGAAGTTCTCAAGAAGAAGTACGGCTGCAAGAACTATGCCGTCGAACCGGAGGCGTCGCCGGTGCTGTCGGGCGGTGACCCTGGCCCCCATCCGATTCAAGGGATCGGAGCCGGGTTCGTACCGAAGATTTACAATCCGGACGTCGTTGACGAAATAATTCGCGTCAAAAACGAGGATGCCTTTGAGACGGCCAGACAGCTTGCTCGACGGGAGGGAATGCTGGTGGGGACCTCGTCGGGCGCAGTGGCGTGGGCGGCGCTGCGGGTGGCGACCACGATAGGTACGGGCAATATCGTGGTAGCGGTTTTGCCGGATACCGGCGAACGATACCTGTCAACCCCGTTGTTTACCAAGGAATGATTGCTTGGCGTTAGTATTTTTGTATTTTGTAAGTAATGGCAGCCATTATTGAGGACATCAAGGCGATTTACCGCAATGACCCGGCGGCAAGAAACATAGAGTTTTTGCTGTACCCCGGATTTCAGGCCATCATTTGTCACCGGATAAACCATCTTCTCTGGAATCTTGGCGTTCCCTTCATACCGCGACTGCTGTCTGAAATCATCCGCTTTCTGACGGGTTTAGAGATTCATCCCGGGGCGACAATTGGCCAGGGCTTTTTCGTTGATCATGGCGCCGGTCTGGTGATTGGCGAGACCACCGAGATTGGAGACAACTGCGTCCTGTTTCACAATGTGACCCTTGGGGGCACCGGCAAACATAAGGGCAAGCGTCACCCGACGCTGGGGAACAATGTTCTGGTCGGCACCGGGGCCATTCTGCTGGGGCCGATCAGGGTCGGCGACAACGTGAAAATCGGCGCCAACAGTTTTGTGGTAATGCGTGATGTTCCGTCAGACTGTACCGTCGCGGGCACACCGGCCAGGATAACCAAGCGGGACGGCATTCCCTGCGACGAGGAACTTCCGAAAACAGTCCTGAGCCTTCAGACCCAACAGTAGGGCATAGCTGCGTAGGTCGGGTTCTCAGAGGGATGTTGTGGAGAGTAAAATACAATATCCACTGCTTAACTCCGCGTAGGTGGCGGCCTTGTGTCGCCACATGGGTTGTCACTGGGCGGAGACAAGCCCCGCCCCTACGCGAGGACGGCACTTTTGGGACAGTCCCGAAGCGGTTATGCCTATCGAAGCTACAAATTGGCAGAACCACAAAGGGTTCTGCCCTACTGCATAATCATATGGATATTGCTTATCACGGACTCAAAAAAGCAGTTGAGTTTTCACTTACAAATCGTAATCTTAAAGCCAAGCCGGCAGAGTTTTTGATGACCGCTGCCAGGTTTTAGGCGGCTGAATGAAGAAGGCCTTCAATGCTTTGAACGGGCCCTATAGTATGCTGCGACAGTAGTCAGGATAAGACAAGACCTGAAGGAAAATGACTCTTGGCAGTTGAAAAACAACACGATCTCCTTGACTCGGCTAGGAACAGGCTGCTCGTCTCCACCATCGTCCCGGCCTTGAATGAGGAAGGGAATATCGACGAATTCTGCCGCCTGTACGCCGATATGCTGAAAACAGCGCCGTTTGAGGGAGAGCTGGTTTTTGTCGACGACGGTTCGACCGACGGCACCGTTGAAAAAATATGCCAGGTGGTGCAACAGTATAGTTTCATCAAGTATGCCTCACACCAACGCAACCGGGGGCTGACAGCGGCGTTGGAGACCGGCTTTTCGATTGCCTCGGGGGATATCTTTGTCTTTTATCCGGCTGACTTGCAATATCTGCCTGAGGATATCCCGGCTCTGGTCAAGCCGGTCGCCGAGGGAGCTGACCTGTGCGCCGGATGGAAGCAGGGGAAGTATAAAAAGAAGCTTGTCTCCGATGTGTACAATTGGGTCTCGCGCAAGATATTCAACCTCAAGGTGCACGATCTCAATTCCGTCAAAGCCTTTCGCCGGGAAGTCGTCGAAAACATCTTTTTGCGGCGTGACTGGCACCGGTATCTGGTGGTGCTGGCAGCCGATGAGGGCTACCGGGTGGAGGAAGTAAAAATCCCCTTGTACGACCGCCAGTGGGGGAAGTCCAAGTTTGGCGGTATCGGACGTGTCATGATTGGTCTGCTGGACATGCTGGCGGTCAAGTTCCAGATCACGTTCTTGCGCAAGCCGCTGCTCTTTTTTGGGCTGGTTGGCTCACTCTGCTTCCTGGCCGGTTTGCTGATTGGGCTGGCAGCGCTTTATTTGCGCTTTGTTGTCGGCGAAGGTTATCGTCCCCTTTTGTACTTAGTCATTTTGCTGATGGGTGTCGGCATGGGCCTGTTCATGATGGGCTTCATGGCCGAGGGCCTGACGGCGTTGCGAGAAGAAATCGGCGATATGCGCAACAAGGTACAGGCGGCGCTCAGTAAAACGAATAAGACTCCCCGAGAGGATTGAGCCTCCAGTACAATCAAGGAATGTTTCACAGTGCCATCATACGTTAAATGAAGACTAAAAAGAGCATTCTCACCCTTCTCAAAATAATCCTCACCCTCCTCATCCTCTACTTCCTCTACCGCCAGGTAGCGCACCACTGGCAGGAGATCAAGGCATACCAGTGGGAGATACACTGGGGCTATATGATTCTCTCCGTCATTGCCGGTGTGGGGACGCTTTTCGTTCTCTCCGCAGTCTGGCTTAAGATCATAGCAGGCTTTGGGCATCAGCTCAGCATCACCAAGGCCTTCAGAATCTTTTACCTGTCAAACTTAGGGCGGTATATTCCCGGGAAAATCTGGCAGTTGTTTGGTATTTTGTACCTGACAAAAAAAGAGGGAATTCCACCGGAGAGAGCCGGGGCGTCATTTGTTTTCAGTCAGATGATAGGCATTCCGGCTTCGTTGTTGGTCTTCGTGCTGGCGGCCCAGATTGAGCCGAAACTGCTGGTTGACCAGATCGCTGTCCTGGGAGACAAATCTGCCTATCTGATGACCGCGGCCATGGTTGCCGTCTCGCTGATCATGGTGCTGTGGCCGCAGAAAGTGCTCGCCGTCGGCAACGCCGTACTTCGAAAACTGAAACGGCCTCAGGTTGTATTTGCGCTGGATAAAAAAGTTGCTCTCACTATTTTTGTCGGTTATTCTGTAAGCTGGATTATGTATGGAACAGCCTTCTGGCTGTTCGTTCGTGCCGTCACAAACGGTGCCGGATGTAGTCTGGTGGCGGCGGTAGGCGCGTTTATCGTCGCCTACCAGATCGGTTACCTGGCCCTGTTTGCGCCGGGTGGTTTTGGGCCGCGCGAACTGATTTTGGGTGTGATGCTGGCGCCGTTTCTGGGGCCGATCGCTCCGGCGGTGGCCATAGGCGCCCGGCTGTGGTCGATCGTTATAGAGGGTCTGGCTGCTCTGCTGGCGCTGGCTGTAAAAAAGTAGATGCTGGGAGAAGTACTTGGCAAAAAAGAAAAAAACACCAACAGTACCGGCACAAAAAGCGAAAAGGGTCTTTGACCCCGAAACTTCCCCCTGGTTCACACCAGCTGCGTTTTGGGTCATTTTTATTGCCCTGGTGATTCTGTTCGGCGAGTTCATTTTTTCAGATAAAATGCTTTATGGCTCGGATACCATCCAGGCAGGCATTTTCTTCAGGAGCTTCTATGTAGACTATTTCATGGAACATTTAGCCGTGCCGCAGTGGAATCCCTACATCTTTTGTGGGATGCCCTACGTGGAAGCCTTTCACGGTGATATTTTCTATCCCCTATCAATCTTGAAGTTCTTCGGCTCTATCTACCGCACATTGGGGATAAATCTTGTTTTGCATATCTTCCTGGCCGGTATTTTCATGTACTTAGCCGCCCGCCAGTTCAAGCTCTCCAAAGTTGCCTCGTTGATGTCGGCGGTATGCTATATGTTCGCCGGGTACCTAATCTCTCTGGTGGCGCCGGGGCATGACGGCAAGATTTTTGTCACGGCTCTTTTCCCACTGGTGATTCTCTTTCTCGACCGCACCTTCCACGGCAAGGCTTTTCTTAATGCTTCTCTACTGGGGCTTGTGCTGGGGGTGATTATCTTGTCGCCGCACCCGCAGATGTCCTACTTTACGTTATGGGCGGCAGGGTTATATACCCTCTTTAAGTTGGTTTTTCTCTACCGCGAGAAAAGGGCGCTTACGCCCCTGATCCGTCCGGCGACGCTTGCCGCCTATGCGGTTATCATAGGTCTGCTGCTCTCGGCCATCCAGTTTTACCCCGGCTACGTATATACTTCCGAGTTCTCGCCGCGTGCCGATTCCAAGCGGGGGTGGGAGTGGGCGACGTCGTGGTCGCTGCACGAGGAGGAAGCTTTCTCGTTGCTCATTCCGGAGTTTTGCGGCACTAACAGTCAGAAGACTAGGGGCTACTACTGGGGGAAGAATAACTTCAAGGACAACTCGGAGTCGGTTGGAGTGGTGGCGATCTTTGTCGGTCTTATTGGGCTCTTTTTCTCGCGGCGAAGAGAACGCTGGTTCTTTGGCGGTCTGGCGCTGTTTGCTCTTTTGTACGCCCTCGGCGCTACCACGCCGTTCTTTAAGCTCTTTTACTATCTGATTCCCAAGGTTAAGTCGCTGCGGGCGGCGTCAATGATCATGTTTTTGTTCAGCTTTTCCACGGCGATGCTGGCCGGTATGGGAGTGCAATACCTGATCGACGCCCGGCGCAACGCCAAGGCGGCAGCAAGCAAAAGATTTAGCTACCTTCTGCTTGGTATGCCGGCCCTGATGCTGGTTTTGGCCTTTTTATTCAGCGTGGCCGGCCGGGGAATGATTTCACTGTGGACATCCCTGTTTTATAGTGACGCCGCGACGAGGTTCATTCAGAAGGGGTTCAGCAAACTTGATGCGGCCTACCTGAATCTGCCGGCAATTCAAACGGGCGCTTGGCTGGCGTTTTTCTTTACCGCCGTGGCGGCGCTTCTCATCTGGCTATATTGCAGCCGTAGAGCGGGAGCGGCACTATTGATGGGCCTGGTGCTGGTGCCGGTGGTGGACGGGGTCAGATTCAATTCGCGGTTTGTCAGTACCTTTGACCAGACTCAGGTATGGGCACCCACCCCACTTGCGGATTTCTTCCAGCAGCAAGAGGGGCAGTACCGAGTGATGAATTTCTCTTCGGTACTCCAGCAAGATTTGTTGCCTTTTCACCAGGTTGAAATGGTCACCGGTTATCACGGCAACCAGCTTCGCTGGTTCGACCAACTGCTGGGTGGTATCGGAGCAAGAAACCAGGGCAATCCCCGGCTGCTCAACCTGGTCGGAGCCAGATACCTGACAATACCTGCCAACCAGCAGTTTCCCCCCGGCGTTTTAGGGGGGGGACCGGTCTTCCCTGTGGCTACCTTCGGCCCGGTCCAGATTATCCAGAATGACAATGCTTTCCCTCGTGTCTATCTTGTCGACCGCTACCGGCTGTTTGCGGACCGAAAGGAGATCTACCCGGAAGTCCTGCAAGGATCGGAAGACCTCAGAGAAATCGTCTATCTTGAGCAGGAGCCGGAGATTAATATCGTCCCTGACACTCTTGGTGTTGAGACCGATTCAGCCTGGATTATCAATTATGCTGTCGACTCGGTACTGGTGGGGCTTTCATGTTCACTCGACCAGTTGCTGGTGTTGACCGACAACTATTACGACGCCTGGCACGTCTATGTCGACGGCGCCCCGGCCGAACTGCTTCGCGCGTACGGCTCGTTCCGGGCGGTTGCCGTTGGGGCCGGGACTGAAAAAGTCCTGTTCAAGTACGATTCCGAACGGTACCGGCTGGGTCGCCTGGTAACATGGTTGACGTCATTGTATTTGCTTGTTATTCTTGGATTTTACTTTGTTCGGTCGAGGATGCAAAGGACGCCACAGAAAGGGACCGGTTGATGCCTCACACCCAGCGGGCGCTAATAATCTTCCCGACCTATAACGAACGGGAGAACATCGAGAATATCGTCCATGCCGTTCTCCCGCTTGATCCGCGTATTCATGTTCTCATAGTAGACGACAACTCCCCCGATGGCACCGGCGAGATTGCCGACCGGCTGGTCCAACAGGAATCAAAGGTCAACGTGCTGCATCGGGAGAAGAAAAAAGGGTTGGGGCAGGCGTATATCGCCGGATTCAAATGGGCGCTTGAAAGAAAGTTCGACTATATCTTTGAAATGGATGCCGACTTCTCCCACGGCCCGGAATACATCCAACATTTTCTGAAGGAAATCAAGGAGTATGACCTGGTGATCGGCTCCCGTTACATTTCCGGTGTGAACGTGATCAACTGGCCGATGTCACGGCTGTTGCTTTCCTATTTTGCCAACGTGTATACCAGGTGGATCAGCGGCCTGCCGTTGCGAGACGCCACCGGGGGATTTAAGTGTTTCCGTCGCGAAGTACTGGAGACAATTAATCTTGACGATGTGCACTCCACCGGTTATTCTTTTCAGATTGAGATGTCAATGCGAGTTTGGAAAAAAGGTTTTAAGATCAAGGAGATTTCGATCATTTTTGTCGATCGCCGAGCCGGGGAGTCAAAGATGTCAAAAAAAATCGTCCGCGAAGCGGTCTGGATGGTCTGGTGGCTGCGCCTGAAGGCGATCCTGGGGAAAATGAATTGAGTCGAGCGTATGTCGGTTACCAAGGATAAAGTTTCGGTCATCATCGTGACGCACAATTCCCTCCCGGCGTTGAATGACTGCCTGGCCGGTGTTAAGGAAAGCCTCAATGGGAACGGCCATGAGATCATCAATGTCGACAACGGTTCGTCGGACGACTCCTGCACGGTAATTCGCAAACATTTTCCTCACGCCAAGGTCATACTTAACCGGAAAAATCTCGGTTTTGCCGCCGCCTGTAACGAAGGGGCGCAAAGGGCGACCGGTGAGTATCTGCTCTTTTTGAATCCCGATGTGACGATTGACGGCGATGCCATAGAGCAGCTTGCGGCTGCCATCAGAAGTCGTAAAGATGCCGGGGTGGTGGCGGGACGGATGCGTTTTCCCAACGGCTCCTTTCAGGCTACCTGTCGCAACTTGCCGCAAATGGGCAACATGCTTTTCTCGCGCGGTTCCATCTTTTCAAGGTTGATTCGCAACGGCTCGGCGTACACGCTGCCGGATTACGAAGTCACGACTCCTGTCCCGGCGGCGGCGGGAACGATGATGATGGTTCGCAACGAGCTTTTCAATTCGGTCGGCGGTTTTGACCGGCGCTTCTTCATGTTCATGGAAGACGTCGATCTCTGTTTGAGGTTAAAGTCGCTGGGTCTTAAGAACTACTTCGTCCCTTCCGCCGGAGGGATTCACCTGTGGGGTCGCGGCAGCAACGTCGGCAAGCTGAGAAGAAACTGGTATCATCACTGGGCCGTCTGGAAGTATTTCCGCAAGCACCATCCCAACGCCTTTTCACTTTTTGTGCTCCCCTTTGTATTGGCTCTCAATTTTGTCCTGGTCACGTTCTTGCCGGTCTCCCAGCCGGCCAACAGACGTTAGGGAAAAGGTTGCCAAGTAAACCAATGGATTGGGAGCCCCCAGGGCTGCATTTTATACTTGTCATTTTCAGCTAATTCGTTATATACCTGCCTTGTTGACATACAAGGAGTATGGCTGATCCCCTGGTGGGACAGTGTGGAGAGTAACAATAGAGGCAAACAGGCGCTATGGCGGACAGACCATTTTTAGAGTTTGAGCGACCGATCGTTGAACTCGAAAAGAAGATCTCCGACATGAGAGATTTCTCCGTCGGAGGGAACCTGGAGTTCAGCGATGAAATTGCCTCCCTTGAGAAAAAACTACAGCGGCTGCGCCGGGAGGTGTACTCGAGTTTGACCCGCTGGCAGAAGGTGCAGATCGCCCGCCATCCCAAACGCCCCTACACCCTTGACTATGTCAAACACATGTGCACCGACTTTGTGGAACTGCACGGGGACCGCTCTTTTGCCGACGACAAGGCGATTGTGGGCGGGTTTGCCTATCTTGACGGCCAGCCGGTGATGATCATCGGTCAGCAAAAAGGCCGCGATACCAAGCAGAAGCTTCGTCGCAATTTCGGCATGGCTCACCCTGAGGGATACCGCAAAGCGCTGCGGCTTTTTCGCCTGGCGGAGAAATTCGAGGTCCCGATCGTGGTACTGATCGACACTCCGGGAGCCTTTCCCGGTATCGGCGCCGAGGAACGAGGGCAGGCGGAGGCGATTGCCCATAACATTCGGGAAATGGCCCGCCTTAAAGTTCCCATCATCATTGTCATTATTGGCGAGGGGGCTTCGGGGGGAGCGCTCGGCGTTGGACTGGGGGACAGGATAATGATTTTAGAGCACTCCTGGTATTCGGTCATCTCGCCTGAGGGGTGCGCCGCTATCCTGTGGCGCGACGCCGCCAAAGCCCCGGAGGCCGCGGAGGCGCTGAAACCGACATCGCAGGACCTTGTCAACCTGCGGATAGTGGATAAAGTGATCGAAGAACCTGACAACGGAGCCCACAACGACCACCTGGATGCGGCCCGGCGCGTTAAAGAAGAGATCCTGGCGGCGTTGCGGGAACTTAAGGAAATACCGGTAAAGGACCTTTTAGCGGAAAGAATCGAAAAGTATCGTCGTATGGGCGAGTTTGAGGATCGTTGACGGAGAAGGCCAATGGCTCTATCAGAAAAACTGCTGGCAAAGCTTGTCTGCCCCGGCTGCAAAGGCAAGTTAGAGTACCGAGAGAATGAAAATCGCCTCGTCTGCAACGCGTGCCGTCTGGGGTACAAGATTGCCGATAACATTCCGGTGCTTCTGCCGGATGAGGCGGAGAAGCTTTAGGAAAAGGTGTGCGCGATGAAACTATCTAAGTTCTGTGATGAAACTCTGGTCACGTTCAATCTAAAGGCGGCAACCAAAGAAGAGGTGATAGAAGAGCTTGTCGACCTTGTATCCACCTCCAACATGGTCAAGGACCACGATGAGCTTCTGGCGGATATAATAGAGCGTGAAAACCTGGTGACCACCGGCGTCGGGTATGGGGTTGCTTTTCCCCATGCCAAAACAAAGGCGACCAAAGGTATTGTCATTGCTTTCGGGCGAAGTTCAACCGGCGTCAGTTTTGACGCCATGGACCACAAGCCGGTCTACCTGTTCTTTTTGATCGCTGCCCCGGAAGATGCCATTGGAGCCCACCTCAACGTGATGGCTCGCCTTTCCTACCTGATGAAATCGGAACAGAACCGGGAAACGCTGATGAAAGCAATGTCGCCGGGGGATGTTATGGCCTTGATGGATAACGTGAACTGAGGCGGTTGTCCGGCAGGGATACCGTCGACGTATGAGTTGGTTATCCGATCTCTTTTCCAGGCGCTCGCGCAACATCCACTTTGTCCTCGTGGTTGTGCTTTCCTTGGTCCTGATCCTGGGACACACGAAGATAAATAGCTTTGTCAGCCAAGCCCTTCTAAGCAGCCTGTACTATCCGTTTTTCAAGATCAGAAGCAGCTTCGAGGATGCCGGGGTGCGCGCTTCGGATCTAGATCGTCTGCAAAAAGCCCTGGTTGAAGCTTCGGTGAAGCTTTCGATGTGCCAGGAAGCCCAGCGTGAGAATGACAGGCTCCGCGCCGCTCTGGGATTTGAGCACCCGCCGGGCTACCGGCTGACGCCGGCCAAAATTGTCTCCATATCTGGATTCGGGCACCACCTACCCAATTCAGCGACTATTAACAGAGGTGCGAAGGATTCGATCTTCGCCGACTTGCCGATAATCAATCAAGACGGCTTGATTGGCCGGGTAGCATCCGTAACGGACGACTATGCCACAATACAACTGCTGACCGACCCGTCCCACCGCGTTGCGGCGCGCCTTGCCAGCAGTCGTGAAATGGGAATTGTCAAGTATCTGGCTCATGGCGGGATGATGCTGGACAACTTCCCCGTCCAGGGTGATATTAGTGTTGGCGACACCGTATTATCATCTGGCCTGGGCGGCGTGTACCCGGCCGGGCTGAAGATTGGAACCGTTGTCGAGGTGTCCCGACCGGAAAATAATCCTTTTTGCCGGATAAAGCTTAAACCGGCGGCCAATGTCCGCTCGTTGGAAGAGCTCTTTGTTTTAAGGCTTGAACAACAATGACCAGAGTTATTCCGTTCGTTCTGTATCTTTTCCTGATTGCCATGCACGAAGTCATAGTCAGGGACGCAACCACGATCTACAGCGCGGCGATCGATCTGCCCGGACTTCTGGTGCTGGTAGTGGCGATTTACAAGCCGGAAATCATTTGCACCTGGTTTGGATTCGCGGCCGGTCTGGTGCTGGCCGCAGGGAACCCCGATCTCTTCGGATGGCATGCCCTGGCGATGGCCGCCCTGGGCTTGGCAACGTACCACTTTCGCGAACGGTTGAATCTTGAGTCACTTTTTTCCAAGCTGGTGCTGATCCTCGGCGGCGTGCTTCTTCATGGCACCCTTGTATTAGCTATCAACGGGGGAGCTGGTTTTTTGTACCTCTGGCTGGTCAGCGTCCTCCCCAGCGCCGTGTACACGACCGCCGTGGCGTGGGTATTCTTTCTTTTTATAGAGAAAAAGATAACCTTCCAAAAAGTCAAAGCCGTCTTTTGATTGACTTATGCAACGTTATGGGATACTGCTCGAGAGAAGAGAAAAAATCAGCCTGACGGTTGTTTTCATTCTCTTTTTGGTCGTAGCCGGTGGGCTGGCCAGGCTGCAGATAGTTAAGCATCCGGAGCTAGCGAGGCAGTCGGAGAACAACCGGATACGAGTGGTCCCTATTGTCCCGCCGCGCGGGCTGGTGACTGACCGTGAAGGGCGCATCATAATCGACAATCGCCCCTCCTATACCGTCGCCGTGGTCCCCGCCGAAGTGTCGCCCCATACCACGCTGTCCAATCTCTCCGCCCTTCTGGGTCTTGACGCAACGGAGATAAATAAACGCATCAAGAAGAATATGGTGAGTCGGTATCAACCGACCCCGGTCAAGCGTGACGTTGAATTTGAGACGGTGGCAATACTTGAAGAGCAGATGACGCGCTTTCCCGGAGTGACGTATCAGATGGAGCAGGTGCGTCAGTACCGTGAAGGACTGGTCGCCGAATCGTTCACCGGCTATGTGGGTGAGGTTTCCCAACAGGACTTGAAAAGGGAGGATGCGGCCGATCTTCGCTTAGGGAGCATGATCGGGAAAAAAGGGTTTGAAAAGCAAAACGATCATCTTTTACGGGGATGGGAGGGGACTGCCTATCTTGAAGTGGCCGCCTCGGGTCAAGTACTCGGGCCACTGGAGGAAAAGGATATAAGAGCAGCTATAGCAGGGGCAAACATAACCCTCACCATCGACATCGATTTGCAGCAGGCATGCGCCGAAGCTCTTGACACATTCTGCTGCGGAGCAGTGGTAGCCCTTGACCCCCGAAACGGTGAGGTACTCGCAATGGCCTCTTATCCCGGTTACGATGCCAACATATTCTCGTCCGTTGTACCGGAAAGCCTCTGGCAAGCAATGTCCGGCGACACGACCCACCCCCTTCTCAACCGCCCGCTCAACGGCAAGTATCCCCCCGGCTCCACGGTCAAATTTGTGACCGTTGGCGCCGCTCTCGAAGAGGGCATCATCCATGAGAACACAACTCAGAGGCCGTGCTCCGGCGGCTTCAGGTTCGGTAACCGGGTGTTTCACTGCTGGCAGCCCGGTGGGCACGGCAGTCTGACGGCCGCTCACTCGCTGGAACAGTCGTGCGACATATTCATGTACCAGCTCGGTCTGAAGCTGGGTATCGACAGGCTCAGCCGCTATTACGCCCGGTGTGGTTTTGGACATCCTACCGGTATCGATTTACCCGGCGAGTCGCCGGGGCTGAATCCCAATAGCGTATACTACGACAGACGCTACGGAGTAAACCAATGGACCCGCGCCCTGGCTTTGAACAACGCCATCGGGCAGGGTGAAATTTTGGTCACGCCATTGCAACTGGCTCAATTCTTCTGCGGCTTGGCCAACAACGGTGTCGTTTACCGACCACGTATCGTCAAGATGATTTCGTACCCGGAGGGACAAGAGCGTACGCTGCCGTCTCAGGTTTCTTTTACTCTGCCGTTTTCGCCGAAAACGATGAGAATCCTGAGGGAAGGGATACGTCTGGTGGTTGAGGGTGAGCACGGTACCGCCCGCGCCCTCAAGAACAAGCGCTACTCAATAGGCGGTAAAACCGGCACGGCTCAAAATCCCCACGGCGAGAATCACTCTTGGTTTGTCGGGATTGCTCCTCTGGAAGCGCCTGAAATCGTGGTGTGCGCCATTGTCGAGAATGCCGGCCACGGTTCGGAAGTGGCGGCGCCGATAGTGGGCAAGATCATAGCCCGCTATATGGAAAAGAGGTCGGCGCTGTCCGGTCTGTCCATAACGGATGAAGAGGACAAACAGTGACGCTCAACTACCGCGAACTGGATTGGAAACTGATCAGCGCCGTGTTGCTGCTGTCATTGATCGGGATAATGCTTATTATGTCGGCCCAACATTATGCCGACTCGGCTTTCGAGCGGACTTATTTCCTGCGTCAACTCATCTGGCTGGCCATAGCCCTGATGGTGTTCGCGGTGGTGATACACCTGCCGCTGCGTCTCTTTGATTTCAGCGCTTACTTGTTTTATGCCGTTTCACTTGGTTTGCTGGTCCTGGTTTTACTGGTTGGGGCTACGCGTCTGGGGGCCACGCGGTGGTTCTCTTTCGGTCCAATCAATCTCGCTCCGTCGGATATTGTCAAGTTAGCCCTGGTGCTGGCTCTGGCACGGTTTTTCGCCTACACGAAACTACCACCGGCTTCAAAACGACGCCTCGCTCTTTCGGGCATCCTGACTTTGATACCGGTAGCGCTCATTTTGAAACAGCCTGACCTGGGAACCTCGCTGGTCTTTTTTGTCATTTTGTTTGTGCTCTGGTTCTGGTCCGGCTTGCAACCCTTATACGTAGTTTTGATCCTGTCCCCAATAGTCTCGCTGGTCGCCGCCTCCCACTGGCTTGCCTGGGCGGTGTACTTTGCCGTGCTGCTGGTTTTTCTGTTTCTTCTCAGGCCCGGGTTTCTCTTTGGAGTCATTATGGTTGTCGCCAACCTTGCCTTCGGCATGATCACGCCCTTTGTCTGGAACCGGCTGGCCGAATACCAGAAGCTTCGCATCCTGACATTTCTGGACCCGGGGCTTGACCCGCGCGGCGCCGGCTATCAGATCATCCAGTCAAAAATCGCCATCGGTTCCGGCGGCATCTGGGGGAAAGGTCTGCTGCACGGTTCACAGACGCGGCTCGATTTCCTCCCGGAGCGGCACACCGACTTTGTCTTCTCTGTCATGGGGGAGGAGTTTGGGTTATGGGGTACTCTGTTGGTGCTGTTGTTGTTTACGTTTGTTTTCTACCGGGCGGTGCGAATCGCCACCCGCTGCCGGTCACGCTTTGCCTCCAACGTGGTCATGGGGGCGGCGGCCATTCTCCTCTTTCAATTCTTCATCAACGTCGGCATGGCTTTAGGCTTCATGCCGGTTACCGGTCTGGCTCTGCCGTTCGTCAGCTACGGCGGCACTTCACTTGTTCTCTGCTGGGCTCTGATCGGATTGATCGTTTCGGTCGACTACCACTGGCAGGAGTACTGAGACTAAGCTACATCTAATATCACTTTCTAATTGTGATATGACAAATTGTAGCCAATTATGGTTGCCACATGGGTGCTCAATTGACGCAATTCGGTTGAATGAGTATGTTAAGACCGATGACCAAGAAATTCGATCTGCCATCCTTGGCGTTGTTACTAACTCTGGGCCTGTTTGGTTTGGCCTCGTTTTATCCTGTTAGTGGCATGTGGGGGCTGAACCATCTAGCATTCCTGCCTGATGTTTTCTCGTACCTATTCTGGGCTGTCGCTATTGCTGTCCTGGCGTTGATGATTATCCCCACTTCCACTGCCTCGCTGGACAGAGTTCCGAATGGGATTGCCCGTTTCGTTTGGGAGAAGGGCTTATGGCCCAAATTGCTGATTGTCGCAATTTTTACTTTTGCATTCACTGCGTTTAGGGCTGAGACTCATTTCCTTGGGGATGGCTATACTTTGCTCTCAATATTCGGTCAGGGGGAATCGTTTATCCGACGATGGGCTGAGCCCGGCTCGATTTTCATAATCCGAAAGCTCCAGTGGTTACTAGGAGGGTATACGCGGCAGACGACGTTGTGGGCGTGTCAGATACTTTCGATCGCTTCCGGTGCGGTGGTTATACTCAATTTTATCTCCATTGCAGACAGAATAGGCAAGGACACAAGAGGCAGGTTGCTGACACTCATCACGTTACTTTTCTCTGGTGTCATTCTGCTGTTTTTCGGTTATGTGGAGTATTACCCCCTGCTGTGGGCATCGGCTGCAACGTTCGTAAGGCTCGGACTTGACTTCCTGGAGGATAGACGGCGGCTTTGGCTGATCCTCCTCGTGTTTGTTCTCACAGTCCTGATACACCTTCAGGCAATATTCCTGCTTGCGGGAGTTACATATCTTGTCGTCATCAAGTTCTCACGGCAAACGCCCACATTCTCTCTTGGTTGGCGCAAGTTACTGATGATCGGTGGTGTTACCCTAACGAGCGTTCTGTTTTTTGTCTGGTTGCTTAAAGATCAAGTCAGCTTTGCGGCGGTGTTTCTTCCGATCTTTACCGGTCCGTCACAAGCACCGGAGTATGCTCTGGTGAGTACTAAGCATGTAATGGACCTATCCAACCAAGTGCTGGTAATGTTCCCCGGTATACTGGTTATTGTGGCTTCTTTGATCTATCGGAGGAAGAAACACTCAAAAGACACGACTACAGTGTTCCTTGGACTTTTGTCGGTAGGTTCACTTCTTTTTCTGTTGCTCATTGATCCAGCCTTGGGGATGGCCCGTGACTGGGACTTGATGTCCCTTACCTTGCTGGCGCCTGCGCTGTTGCTGTTGTGGTTGCTTGGCGGAAAGCCCGGCGGAATGTCAGCGAAGGTGTTAGTTACTTACTTGATGTTGTGTGCTTTGTGCTCGATCTCTTATGTCGCTGCCAACACGAGGACCGCAGCTTCGGAAGAACGATTTCGTTCGCTGTTACAGTACTATGGCACCAAAGATGACACCGGCTGGGCCATCTACGCCTATTACTATCTCAATGGGGGAGAGTACAGCCGGGCGATGGAACTGGCGCGGTTCATGGAGAAAGCCGGTATTCGGCTCGACAAGACCTACCACATTCTGGCAGTGCTGCATAACAAGGCCGGGCGATTGTCGGAGGCAGAAAAGTACTATCATCTGGCTCTTGGTCTTAGACCGCGTCATCCGTTACTGAAAAATGAGCTCGGCCAATTGTATATGAAGCAAGGGAAATACGACAAGGCACTCATCACGCTGAAGGAGGCCCGCCGGATCAACCCGACACTTACCTTTGTCGCCGAGGGCGTCGGATTGGCTTATTATCATCTGGGTCATCTTGATTCAGCCATCAACATAGCTGACACTCTCTTTATGGGCGACAAAAACTCCCCGGGCGGACATTTGCTTAAGATGGTCATAGCCATAACGCAGGGTGACATGAACCTCGCGAGATACCACTTCAAGCAGTATCTGAAATACGGATTCCACAGGTCAGATTATAACAATATCAGCGAATATTACAGTTATCTACTTCGGTGAGCTTCGATAACTTTCGGGGGCTATGCGAAAAGTGCTGCTCATCTCAGATGCTACGAGTTAGGAGAGGTTGGCGAGGGTATTCGCCAAACACGAAATGGAAATTCCGGTCAACACCCTGCCCCAAAACAACTTAACCAGCCTCACAAGATATACCGGCTCAAATCCTCGTTTTCGACTATCGCCGAGAGGCTTTTGTCGACTATTTTCGCCGTGATGGTGACTTTCTTCTTATTAGTCGGCGGCTCAAAGAGGATGTCTTCCAGCAGAGTGGTTAACACAGTGTGTAGCCGCCGCGCGCCGATGTTCTCTGACTCGGTATTGACCCGCTCGGCGTAGTGGGCAATTCTCTTGATCGCGGCAGGCGCAAATTCAAGATCAATCCCTTCTGTTTTTAGCAGGGCTTTGTACTGTTTCACCAGGGCTGCCTTTGGCTCCGTAAGAATCCTTTCAAAGTCACCGGCCGTCAGTGAATCCAATTCAACTCGTATAGGGAAGCGCCCCTGAAGCTCAGGAATCAGGTCGGACGGCTTGGCGGCATGGAAGGCGCCGGCGGCAATAAAAAGAATATGGTCGGTGCGGATCATCCCGTACTTGGTCGTAACCCCGCATCCTTCCACGATCGGCAGGATATCCCGCTGGACTCCCTCACGGCTGATATCGGGGCCGGTCTTGCTGTCGGCTCCGACGATCTTGTCAATCTCATCGATGAATATGATGCCCGACTCCTGCACCCGCTCAAGAGCCTCGGCAATGGCTTCATCCATATTGACCAGCTTATTCAGCTCCTCGTTGACAAGAAACCGGCGAGCGTCTTTAACCGTCATCTTGCGCCGCTTGGTCTTCTTGGGAAGAAGCCCGGAAAACATCTCCTGAAAGTTCACCCCGAGCTCTTCTATGCCCATCGGAGAGAAGATTTCGATGACTGGAAACTGGCTTTGAGGCGCCTCCAGTTCAACCTCCCGGTCATCCAGTTCGCCGTCAAGCAGCATACGGCGAAACTTCGCACGCGTGCGAGCAAGAGAATCCTTTTGGCCTTCTTCAGCGACCGGTCCCGTTATGGCCTTCGGGGTAGGCATCAAAAGCAGGTCCAACAGCCGTTCGATTGTATTGATTTCAGCCTTGCCCTGCAAGTCCCGGGATTTTTCTATCTTGACCATGTTCACCGAGATATCGACCAGGTCACGCGCCATCGACTCGACATCACGACCCACATAGCCGACCTCGGTGAATTTCGAAGCCTCCACTTTGATGAAGGGGGCTCCGGCCAGGTCTGCCAGCCGCCTTGCTATTTCCGTTTTGCCCACGCCGGTCGGGCCGATCATTATGATGTTGTTGGGCATGATTTCCTCGCGCAACTCTTCCGGCGCCTGCCGACGGCGCCAGCGATTGCGTAGAGCGATAGCTACGGATTTTTTGGCATTGGCCTGGCCGATGATGTGTTTGTCAAGGTGGGCGACGATTTCTTTTGGGGTGGGGTAGTCGTTTTTCATTTGAGGGTTTCCACGGTGATATGTTTGTTGGTGTAGACACAGATGTCGGCGGCGATTTCCAACGCCGTCCGGGCCACCTTCTCGGCCGACAGACGGGGATTGGCAAAGAGAAGACCGCGCGCGGCTGCCAGCGCGTAAGAACCGCCTGAACCGATGCCTACGACCGCGTCATCCGGTTCGACGACGTCGCCCGTTCCGCTCACCAAAAAGATGTGCTCCTTATCGGTAACGGCGATCACGGCTTCAAGTTTCTGCAGGGTTTTGTCGGTCCGCCAGTCCTTGGCCAGCTCAACGGTAGCCCTGGGGAGATTACCGGAATGCTCTTCGATCTTTTTCTCCAGCAGCTCATACAAGGCCAGCGCGTCGGCGGCCGCCCCGGCAAATCCGGCCAGTATCTTGCCGTCGCGCATCGTTCGAATCTTGGAGGACTTTGCCTTCAGGATGGTATCTTCCAGCGTGATTTGTCCGTCGCCCGCCATAGCCGCCTTTCCCTTATGAATAAGACCGAGTATTGTGGTCGCACGTACTTGCATCTTCTTCTCCTTACTGCTTGGCGCCTGAACGCGGGTGCGCCCTTTTGTATGCTTTCTTCATTGTCTCGGCCGTCACGTGGGTATACTTCTGAGTGGTAGAAAGCGATGAGTGCCCCAAAATCTCCTTAATCAACATCAGGTCCGCCCCGTTTTCCAGTAAATGCGTGGCAAAGGAATGGCGCAGGGCGTGAGGGGTGAGATCGAGTCCCTCGCCGCGGCCATATTTCTTCACCAGTCGGTCGATTGACCGCACCGTAAGCGGCTTACCAAACCGGTTGAGAAGCAGCGCCGGGGACAAAGGGGACTCAGGGGACGAAGTCCCTTTTATGGTCTCCTTTTCAGAGGCAAATTCTTCGCGGAGCGTCAAATAGTTCTTCAAATCCTCAACTGTTCGTTCACCGACAGGCACTGCCCGCACCTTGTTGCCCTTGCCGATGACGGTAATCAAACCCATCTTGAGATCAAGATCACCGAGCTTGATATTGGCCAGCTCTTCCCGACGAATTCCGGTGGCGTACAGCAGGGCAATCATAATGAAATCGCGCCAGTAGAAATAGCTCCCCTTGTCAGAGCGGGCGTTGCCGTGCTCGAAAAGCTGGGCGGCTTTGCTTTGGGGAACAAAGGCCGGGATACCGGCGCTGAATTTCATCCGGGGAAGTTTGAAAAGGTACGGTTTGTATTGGGACTTTCTGCTCAGATAGCGCTGGAATCCGGAGAGAGCCGACAAAAACCGCGCCAGCGAGCGGTTGGACACTCCCTTCTCCGAACGGAGACGAAGATAGAGACGCAGCAATAGCGGATCATTCCGGGCGGCAGAGGGCAGCTCGGTGTACTTTTCCTGGAGAAAGGCAACCCAGGGGGTTAGGTCCCGACCATAGCTCTCGATTGTTTTTGCAGAGTGCCTTCCCCCGGAAGCCAGGGACTTCAGATAATCTGTCAACTCCTTTTGCAGCATGGGCACACTATAATATCGAAAAAGTACAGACAGGTCAAACAATTTGAACCGTCAAAAGAAGTTGGGTAGCCCACCGCTTGCCCGTCGCGTGCCGGGCCTTTGACCGGCGGTGGGTTTAGGGGAAGATGGCTTTTTGACTTTTCTTATCGCGTGTGTGTGGGGCACGCCAGCCTGCTACGTGACAAAACACCGTGGGGGTAACTGGACATGGCAATCCAGAATCACCTCACCACACAATATGCAAGTTGCTTATGGAACGATACGGAAGGGCTGATAACCGTAATGAAGCACCCCTCGCACCTCAGGCTGGGGCTTTCGACTCCGCGGCCTGTGGCGCCATCCGGTGCCCGCATTCGGGGCAATGCAGGCGCTCGCCTTTGGCTTTGGACACTTTCAGAACCATAAAGGCGTGTCCGCAAATCGGGCAGGCGGTTTTGACCGGTTGATCCCGCGTTGTAAAATCACATTCGGGGTAGTTGGTACAGCCGTAGAAAGCGCCGCGCCGTTTGGCTTGTCTCTCAATAATCTCGCCGTCGCACCCCTTTTTGGGACACTTGATGCCCAGAGTTATCGGCTTGGTGTTCTTGCAGGTAGGATAACTGGAACAGGCCATAAAGCGACCAAATCGTCCCGTCCTTATGATCATGGGAGAACCGCACTTGTCGCACTTTTCGTCAGTGCGGTTTTTAGCTTCCTCTTCGGGCAGCGGCCTGGCCGTTTTGCACCGAGGATACGCCGAGCAGGCCAGAAAACGCCCGTTGCGACCCCATTTGATGACCATGGATGAACCGCAGTTGGGGCACTTGACATCGGTGGTCTGTGTCAGCGACGCTTTTATCGCTTTTTCTTTGCCCTTAAGCATGGCAATAGTTTGCATGAACGGCTTGTAAAAATCGTTGACGACCTTTACCCAATCGTCCGTCCCCTCCTCCACTAGGTCGAGCTGCTTTTCCATGTTGGCCGTGAACTTGACATTGAACACCTTAGGCAGGTGCTCGACCAAGATATTGTTCACGGCGATCCCCAGTTCCGTCGGCAAGAGTTTTCGCTGCTCCAGCTCAACGTACTTCCGTTCTTTCAACGTGGATATAATGGTGGCGTACGTCGATGGCCGCCCGATACCGTCGGCCTCCAGTCGTTTGACCAGCATTGCCTGGGAATAGCGCGCCGGCGGTTTGGTGAACGACTGAGTCGGCTTCAATTCGACCAACTCAAGCGGCTCGTCCTGCCGCAACTTGGGTAACCTCTCAGCGCCGTTTTCACCGTTGCCGTTTTCATCCGGCTCTTTTTCCTCATGGTAGAGTTTCAGAAAGCCATCGAACTTCACTCTTTGTTCGGTAGCTCTGAAAAGAAACCGGTCGGCGGTAATGTCAACCGTCTCGACGTCGAATCGCGCCGGTTTCATTTGCGAGGCTACAAACCGATTCCATATCAGCGCGTACAGCTTGAACTGCCGCGGCGTCAGGCGCTTTTGCACCTTTTCGGGGGGGAGGTCCATATACGTCGGTCGAATCGCCTCGTGAGCGTCCTGGGCGCCTTTTTTCTTGGCATATATTACCGGGCTCGACGGCAGGTAGCCGCTGCCGTACTGGGCCTTGATGAAGCCGCGCACAGCCTTCAGCGCCTCGTTTGATATCCTCGTAGAGTCGGTGCGCATGTATGTAATCAGGCCGGTGAGGCCCTTCTTGTTGATTTCAATCCCCTCATACAGTTGTTGAGCCACCGCCATCGTCTGTTTCGGACTGAAACCGTACACTTTGGACGCTTCCTGCTGCAGGGTGGAGGTAATAAACGGCGCCGACGGCTTTCGTACTTTTTCAGATTTTTCGATGTTTAGAACGACCCAGTCGGCTTTTTTCAGCTCCGTGAGGTAGCCATCGGTTTCCTTTTTTGAGGTTATGGCGACCTTTTTGCCCTTGACCTCAGTCGGCTTGACCACGGTGTTGCCGTCGATTTTGTACAGACGCGCCGAGAACTGCTCCTCTTTTTCAGTCTTAAGGACGGCCGCGATCTGCCAGTATTCCTGAGGGACAAAGGCCTTGATTTCCGCTTCCTGTTCACACACGAGACGGAGCGCCACCGACTGTACCCTTCCCGCCGAGAGTTTGGGGAGGACTGTCTTCCACAAAAACGGAGAGACGGTATAACCGACGATGCGGTCCAGCACCCGTCGAGCCTGCTGAGCGTTGACCAGATTCATGTCGATTTCGCGGGGATGTTTGATGGCCTTGACCACGGCCGGTTTGGTAATCTCGTTAAAGGCTACCCGGAGAAAGTTGGCCTTGGTTCCTTTCTTGAGGCTGCTGGCAACATGCCAGGCAATAGCCTCTCCCTCGCGATCCGGGTCCGGGGCAAGATAGATGGCTTTGGCTTTCTTGGCTGCTTTTTTGAGCTGGGAGAGAACCTTTTCTTTTCCTTCGATGATCTCATACTCAGGTTCAAAGTTGTTGTCGACGTCGACTCCTAACCGCGACTTGGGTAAATCGCGGATATGCCCGACGGTAGCCATGATGTGGTAGTCCTTGCCCAGATAGCGGGTGAGTGTCTTGCACTTCGTTGGCGACTCGACGATAACTAAGTTGTCAGCCATGTACTGTCCTCAGTCTGTTTCGGTTGATCGCAGATTTATGTATTTACATCGAGTCTGAGCGAGTAAACTTTACCCTGCCCTCCAAAAGATCTTTGAGGGCGATCATCGTAATTTTGCGGGAATCGATTTGGACCTCAGGGTCCTCTTCCATTTGCTCGAGTTTCCGAAGCCGCTGTGCGTTGAGGTGGCGGGCATGTTGCGCGGCCACAATAACCGCCTCATAGCGATTGAGGTGTAACTTTTCGAGTTCTTCAAGGGACAGTTGTTTCATATAATTCTCCTTTGCACGCCAATAGGTTAACCGGTAATTGTCGCTATTTGTTCCTTATTCAGGTTTTCTGTTCGGCAGGGGTGACTGTCAATAATGCTCAGTACCTGCTGAACGGCGGTGTTAAGATTGTCGTTGACAACGACATACTCGAATTTGCGAAAAAGCTTCATTTCGCGCCGGGCATTTTGAAAACGGACTTTGAGCTGCTCCTTTGACTCGGTTCCTCTTCTTTTCAGACGTCTCCGTAGCGCCGCCACCGACGGGGGCAGGACAAAAATCGTTATCGCCTGTGGGTAGGCTTTCCTCAGCTTGAAGGCGCCCTGAATGTCCACGTCGAGCACCATCACTCCCCCCTGCTTTATGACCTGCTCCAGCGGACAGCGCGGCGTGCCGTAGTGATACAGATGGACATGGCAGTGCTCAGCAAAAAACCGGGCGCGGGCAAGGCGGCCAAATTCCTGATCGCTGACAAAATTGTATGCTCGGCCAGCCTTCTCACCGCGTCGCTTTTCACGCGTAGTGTAGGAAACTGAAAATCGCCAGCCCTGACGCTTTCGAGCGGGACTGAGCAGCCGACGGCAGATCGAGGTCTTTCCCCCGCCCGAAGGAGAGGATATAATCACGATTTGACCTGGTTTGGTACGCTTCATTTTTCTCTTGTGCTGCCGATGGCTACTCGACGTTTTGCACCAGTTCGCGCAGTTTTTCTATCTCCTCTTTGAGAGCAATCACAGCCGTGGTGATTTTTGTCTCCGGGCATTTGGAGGCGATGGTGTTGACCTCTCGGTTTATTTCCTGGAGAATGAAGTTAAGCCGTTTCCCAACCGGCTCTCCTACACCAAGGCTGCCTTTGTACTGGCTCAGGTGACTTGAAAGGCGCGTGCACTCTTCAGAAATGTCGCTTTTTTCGGCAAAAACGGTAATCTCTTGCTCCAATCGACCCGGGTCATACACAGAAGGCTCCACGAGCTCGCTGATGCGGGAAGTAAGCCTCTGGCGGTACTTTTCGACAACGAGGGAAGAATCGGCGATAATTTCTTTGATCAGTCCGGCGATCACTTTCAGGCGCTGTTTCATATCCTGCGCCATTGCCGTCCCCTCGCGCCGTCGCATCCTGACCAGATCACCCAGCGCCTTATCGACCGCTTTTCTCATACCCGACCAAATGAGGTCATCATCGGCAGCGGCTTGCTCCGGTTGCACGATATCCGGCAGCGCCAGCAGATCACTCAAAGTAATTTCGCCGCTAAGTTTCAAGCTCTTCTTGACGGCTACCAGTTGTTGATGGTAAGCCTTTACGGCATTTTCGCTTAGCTGGTACTTACCAAAAGCGTTCTGGGGCTGTTCAAACCCGACAAAGACAGTGACTTTCCCCCTGTTGAGCCTGCCGTTTACCAGCTCCCGCAACCTGTGTTCCATCAGAGAAAACTGCCGGGGTAGTCTAGCTGAAACTTCCAAATAACGGCTGTTGACACTTGAAATCTCAACAGTAAAGTCGCCTGCCTTGGTGTGAGTCTCGGCCTTGCCGAACCCGGTCATTGAATTCATATAATGGTGCCTAAATTAAACAAGGCTCAAAAATAGAGGCTGCTCGGCGCTTGTCAACTGTTATTCTATAGAAAAGGCAGCTCAGACTCAGGATTTTGCCGAGGCTCGGGACTTTTGGGGGTCAATCAGTTTTCCCAAAGGGGTTTCTTTGATGGTTGGCCGGGAAATAGTTGACAGTTTTGTCAGGGCGGATTGAATCCTTTGTGCGGATCTTCTGATAATTCTCAGTTTTTTGGTTACTTCCCGGTCACACTCATAGCCATTGTTCAAAATCAACTCGGTCGTACCAAGGATTGTCATCAAGGGGTTGTTAACTTCGTGATACAAGGTGCCAGTGGTAACCCTGATGAGGGCCGCCTGCTCTTTTTCCTTCAGCTTTTCGCCGGAGCAGCGCCTCTTTGCGTCTGATGAGTGCCGGGAGTGCAACTTGCCTATTATATCGGGAAGAGCCACATGGAAGAAGCCGTCCTTGGCAAGGTATTCGTCAGCCCCGGCTTCGACAGCCGCCTGCTCCGATGGGGCGTCTCCAATGACCACGATTGGCAGGTGTGGGGCTTCCTTGCGAATGAGCTGGACAAAACCCAATCCGTCTACATCCGGAAGATCAAGCCCGATGATGACGATATCAAATTCGTTCCGACGCAGCTCGCTCAGCGCCGTTTGCCCACAACTGAAAATGGAAATTGAACTGGAAGGGTACTTTTCCAACAGCCCTCCGGCCATCAGGCGGGCATGATACCTATTCTGTTCAACCAGAGCTGTCTTTGGGCCTTGTTTCACGACTAACAGTCCCACACGCTTGCCTCAACCAGTCGATTTCAGGGTCGATCCTGCGATCAGCACACACCCGACCGGCAAGTCGGCGCCCTCTATCCCTGCTTGAGCTTAGTCTGTTTTCAACACCTTTAACATCGCGGTGTACTGATCTGTCTTCACATGGACCAGATACACCCCTGCGGCCACAACCCTCCCCTCGCGGTTGCGGCCGTTCCAGGTATTAATTACATCGGCAGAAAGCTCAGAACTATTGACTTTCTCCCACACTTTTTCCCCGGCCGCATTAAAGATTGAAATAGATATCAGCCTGCCGCTCCGGGGAGCAACATAAATCCTGACTGAATCGGCGAATGGGTTGGGGGCGGCAACGAGCGGCCGGCAAGGATACGTTTTCAGGAGGAGATAGGTTGTGTCGGCAAAGTAGCCGACATCGGCGATCAGACCGAAGCGCACAACGGACGGATTCTGCTCGGACCCATACAGCTCCAGATGACCGGTCCCATCGCCGTGGTCGATGAACATCGTTGATAAGGGGAGGTCAAAGTCGGTCAAGAAGGGAACTACATCGGAGCGCCCCGAAGTTGTGATCGGCACGGAAAGAAACTCGTTGATCAGCACCTGGATTGGTTCTGTTTGGTCAATCTTTATGATGTCAGCCGAGCGGGTAGCATCATAAAGACCCCAGCCGAAGTCGTTGTCGGGGAGCGAACTTCTGTCTCCGTTTTGACGAATCAAGTCACACAGTTCAGCGGCGGTCAGGGTGCTGTCATGTTCCAGCGCCAGCGCCGCCCCACCCGCTACCAGCGGCGTGGATAACGAGGTGCCTGACGCGGCGGCATAGCCGCCATCGGGCGTAGCGGTGAAGACGCCGACTCCGAGAGTTACAACGTCGGGCTTGATACGTCCGTCAGCCGTGGGACCGGGGGAGGAAAACGGAGCTAAAGTTGAATCTGCGCGCACGGCACCGATTGCCAGTACGGAATCACCATCGGACGGCGTCACAATATGACCCCAGGGCTTATTCCGCTGATTACCGGCGGCGTTGATGACAAGGATGTTTTTAGAGGCGGCAATGTCGGCAGCAATCGTGATCAACGCCGTATTGCCGTCAAGGTCCTCAAAGATATAGCTGCCGCCGTCAGTGAACTCAGTATAACCGACGGAAGAGCTGATAATATCAGCGCCAATATAGTCAGCCCACTCTGCAGCCGCGATCCAGTTGTCTTCTTCAAGCTTTATCTCGGTGGTGTCGCAGGTAATCTCGGTCTTTGCCAGAACGAAATCAGCTCCCGGAGCCACGCCTATCAGAGTATCCATCACATTACCGCCAATTACTCCGAAGATGAGTGTGCCGTGATAATTCTGATGGTTGCCAGTGATATCTTCCGGGCACTCAACTTCGTCGACGGTGGCGTCATTATTTATAAAGTCATAAGTGGCTACGATATGAGCCGAGTCGAAAGCGCGGTGATTGATATCAAAGCCGGTGTCAAAAAGGGCAATCATCACTCCTTTGCCGCTCAGTCCCGTCTGATGTAGTTTCACGGCGTTTATGAACAGGTTTTGAAACTCTGTCAGACCGTAGGTCCGCCAAAGGCGAGCCGTTGTTTTGGTCGGGAAGTCTTTTGGGCAAAGTGGCTGAACTTCGGGAAAGGAAGGTGCAACCAAAACCTTAACGAGGTCAATTCGCTCTATAAATAAAAGAGATTTTAATCTCTCAAGCTGTTCTGAGTCAGCTTCGACTGAGACCGCCCGCAGCCATTTTGACGCGCGCCTGACATGAGCGCCGGTGTTTCGTATCCGTATCAGAGCGTCTTGCGAAATCGGGTAGTCGTGAGCATCAATAAGCAGCGTTGCCGGGTCAACCTTTGCCCGACGAGCGCGCGCTTTATCGGTGAGCGGAGCGGGAAGGGAGCCGACGGCATCTTCGCTCAGATACAGCCACAACTTGTGGTGAATGTCGGGAGGGGAGTTCTCGATGGCGCGTTGTGCCCGTTCGGTAAGCGGCCCGTCCTTCTGAGCCAAAAGAGGGGCTGACAGAAAGATAGCCGAAAGAACCACCCTCAGACAGAACTTAATGCCAAACTGCAACACCGTTGCTTACCGTAGATTATCAAATGGAGGGAATAACGTTTTCGGCGAGTGGTACCTGAAACGCACCGGCAGGATGAACGAGTAGTTGTTGCTGCGGTTGATATCCGGCAGGTAGTGGTTAGGATCCAGCGCTACCGCTTTTGGCCGCCGCGCAATAGTCTTTCTGAAGACAGAGAACCTACCAGGGCTGGGAAGTCGGTTGTATTGAAGCGTGTCGTAGATGGTGTCCGTTGCGCTGATCAGATAGCCGATTTCAATCGGCATAACAGTGGAGCCGAAATTCTTCACTTCGAAAGAGACCTCATACTCCCCTTCGGTACGCTCAGTCTTCATCTTTGAAACGCCAAAATCAAGAACATTGCCTGTCCACATCCATTCATCAAAACTTATGCGCGCCCTCTGATCGGTGAGTTCCTCGACTATATCCAGGAAGTCTGTGGCGTAAGGAAACTCGTATCTGAAGCGTCTGACGTCTTCTTGTAACGCTTCCTGTAGGGTGCTGTCACCGACTAAGAATCTCAGGGCATGTATTTGCGAAGGAAGCTCATGGAAGACTCTTGCCATAAATTGTCGTGACAACTCATTTTCGTTAGAACGTCGGGAGATGAGCTTTCTGTGTTCTCTTATCATCTCGTAGCCTTTGGCGCCGAAGCTGTCGTACAATGCTCTGATGGCGACGTAATAGGCCAACCCTTCGTCAAACAACTGCCCGGCGCCGCTGCTGTCGGCTAGTACTGGCGAAAGCCAACAGTTTGCCAATTCAACGGCCAACACGGTATAGAGCAAGGTGGTGTCCTTGATGTTGGCGGGAATAACAACGAACTGATTCAGGCCGTGATTTTCATCAAAAGGTTCGCTCGCCACGACCGTCAGGTTGTTGTGGGGAAAGTTTCCTAACCATTTTTCATACTGTTTGATAAGGCTGAGAGTCGAGAGTGCCACAAATTCCGCCCAGAGTTTTTGCACCTCTTTACCATAGCAGACTTCTATTGTAAGGTTGTTGCTATACGTTCGATCTCTGATGAATTGCGAGCCAACAACGAAAGAAAAATCCGTAACGTTTTGCGCCCGTATGTAATACCGCTTGTAGCCGGATGGGAACTCCGGATGATATCTGACACCGCCAAAGGCAAAGCTGTGCTTGTTGACTAGGTCCACATAAAAGGTGTCGTCGACCCCTTTCGGCAAGAGGCCATAGTGTTCTTTTTCATTCAGAAGCTTGCCGGGGTGAGCGATCGAGTAGGCCGAATCGATCTGTAGAGCGACGTTGTAACGCGCATATTCGCCGGTGCTTCGGTCACGGCCAACATATTGATCGGTGTCCCAGCGGCCGTCTTTGTAAGGGCAGACACATGGATACCAGCGATAAAAGGTCACATAGTGACTTTCATCGTGGCCTTCATCTAATGAGGATGCATGGAGCGGCGCCACCCTGGACTCAAACGCGATCAAAAAGAAACCGGTCGCCTCAGGAGCGAGCTTACTCGGCAGCGAAATCTTCATAATGGCGTTATCAAAGCTGATTTCGTCCTCGGTGAGCGGGGCGCCATAATAGAGCATGGAATCTATCCGACAGTAGCCGTTGGGCGAGTGCGTATTCAGGTGAAGACGGAAGTATATCTCCGAGAGGGTGTCGTCGGAGAAGTTGCGGTACTCCAGTTCCATCTGTCCCCTCACCAGCAACGATTCCGGCACGACGTCGGCCTTAATAGTGTAGACAATCTTAGGAATGTGCAGAGGAACGACCGTGTGGTCATGCGCGTGACTCTGGGGCAATGCTGCCGATGCGATGATAACACCGACCAACCCGACGGCAACAAGGTTACACCATCGCACGGCTACAGCACCTTGGCAAGAAACTCTCGTGTGCGTCGTCTTTTGGGATTGATAAGGATCTGTTCGGGGGGGCCTACTTCGAGTATTTTCCCCTCGTTGAGAAACACCACCCGGTCGGCCACCTCGCGGGCGAAGCCCATTTCGTGAGTGACCACCAGCATCGTCATCCCCTCACGGGCCAGTTGCTTCATGACATCCAACACCTCGCCGATCCTTTCGGGGTCCAAAGCGGAGGTTATCTCGTCAAACAGCATAATCTTGGGATTCATCGCCAGCGCCCGGGCAATCGCCACCCGTTGTTTTTGCCCGCCCGACAACTGCGCCGGGTAGGCGTCTCTCTTGCCCTCCAGCCCAACCTTGTGCAGTAACGCTTCCGATATCTTGTTGGCTTCGGCAAAAGAGCGTTTCCGCACCACCCGCTGGGCGAGATTGATGTTGTTTAGCGCCGACAGGTGGGGAAACAGATTGAGCTGCTGAAAGACCATGCCGACCTCAAGGCGAATCTGGTGGATGTCGCGCTGTCCTTTGTCAATCTTGAAGCCATCGATATTGATTTCTCCCGACTGAATTTCTTCCAGGGCGTTCAGGCACCGCAGGAGAGTGGATTTGCCGGAGCCGGAGGGACCGATAATCACGACCACTTCTCCTTTGTCGACGGCCAGGGTGATTCCGTCAAGGGCCGCTGTCTTTCCGAAGCGACAGACAACGTCCGTGAGTTCAATGATCATCGCGCTTCGCTCCATACCCGTGAATAGCGACCCGCTTTTCCAGGTAATGCACCAGCCGTGTCAGCGAGAGCGTCATGACGAGGTAGATGGCGCCCACGACCAGCCAGGTGTGAAAATCAAGGAAAGTCTCGCTGGCATGCTCTCGTCCGGCGCGAGTCAGTTCCCGCAGGCCAATGATTGATACGAGAGACGAATCCTTCAGGCAGGCGATAAACTCATTGGCCGCGGGCGGCATGACGATGCGGACGGATTGCGGGAGGATGATGTGCCGCAGGGTTTGCCAGCGCGTCATCCCCAGCGACATGGCGGCTTCATGTTGTCCGTAATCGATGGCCTCGATGCCGGAGCGAAAAATCTCCGCCATATAAGCTCCGTAACAGACCCCAACCGCCAGCACCCCGGCCACAAAGCGATCCAGGTTAATTAACTTACCCAGACCGAAATAGAAAAAGAAGATCAGCACCAACAACGGTATTCCCCGCAGCACGTTGATGTAGACTCCGGCAAGCCATCGAACCGGCCGATTGGAAGAGATGCGTGCAATGCCGAAGAGAAGTCCGCAAAACAGAGCAATCAGATAGGCCAGAACGCTGATCGCTATCGTCCAGTGAACGACCTGAATGAGGTAAAAGAACACCGAGGATAGAAGGCTCAATTGATCATAAAACCACAACATAGACATCCTTATCTTGTGACGGTAAGGTACCTGACCGGACCGGCAGCGTCAAGGTAAAGACATTAAAGATACAGCGCAGCTCGGCTCTTAGTAGTTGCAGAGCAGAAGCCCCCGGAGGCTGTGACATAAGTTCGTTACTTCTGTGAGTAGAGCACATTGATTCCAGAGGGGCTGTCTCCAACTCCGCGTAGCGGCGGGCTTTACGTCCGCCGTCTATTGGCGGGAGACAAGCCCCCGCTCTACGCGGGGTGCGGTTTCCGTCTTTTGTCACAACCTCCCCCGACTCCTGTCGTTGCACCGGGAGAAGACTTCTAACTTATCTCACTCCGAGGAAGGTGGGGCGCCCATGCGCTTGTGGCCGGCGTGGGGTTTTCTTCTGTTACTTCTTGTCTTTCTTCTTAAAAAGGCCCTTCAGAAGATCACCGGCGTCTTTGGTGAGGTTATCCTGAACGTTTTTCGACAACGCCGAGTAGTCAATGTTGACGGCGGGTTTGTCGATAGTCCCGCCGATGGCGAGAGGAAGTTTGATGCGCTCAACGCTTCCGTTGGCAAACAAACCGGCCAGCCCGCCCAGCAGACCTCCCTGCGACATCAACTTCGCCGTCCACTCCTTGGATAGCAGCAGGGACCCCTTATATCCAATTTCGCCGTCGAAGGCATAAAACCCGCCCAGTTCCAGATCACCGACGTTGCCGACTCTTGTCTTAAGCTTGTCAAGACTGACCTTTCCGTCTCGAACGACAACGTTGGTGCTAAGAGCTTTGAGCGGCTGCTCGCGCTCAAAAGATTGACCGGCCAGCTTCGCCAGACCGGCAATTGCGGAGGACAGGAACTCGGAGGTCACCATCTTTCCGTCGTGCATGTCGGCCTTTGCGTTCATGGTCAGCGAATTGAGAAATTCATCCGGTTCCCATCCTCTGGCTTCGTAGCTTCCACTGAAATTGGTCTTGCCGAACAAATGGCCGCCGAACTTCGTAAAGCGCGTCACAAAATCATCCGCCTCGATCTGTGTCGCCTTAAACTCTCCACTGTACCGAGGATTGTCAAAATCACTCAAGTCGATGGTGGTGCCGCCGCCAATGTCGCCTGAGTATACTTTTCCGGTAACGTCGTAGCAGTCAATCTTACGCTCCCGGATTCGCACCTTACCGGTCAGATGGGTGAACTCGACCTGGCTGTAGACAACCGTATCGATCTGAAAGGTGCCCTGTCCATTGATGTCGGGCAAAATGATTGGTGGCACGGAATCAACCGGCAGGGCAGCCCGATTGGTGCCGGAGCCGGGGACCGCTTCGGGGAACAGCCGGTCGATATCAAACCGGTGTGAGTTGAGCTTAAAAAGGAACCGGGGCTTTTCTGCTTTGCTTCGAGAAACCGATTCTATCGGCAACAGATAGGGGAAGGGGTGGATCAGTTTACCGGAAAATGAAACGTCACTTGATTCAAACTGGACCGTCATATCGTCTATCACTATTGTATCCGGCCCGACTTGCATGGTGGCTTCAAAAGATTGAATCGATTCCGGCAAAAGGCTATCGGTGAAAGAAGCGTTGGTAATTGAAAGTTTCCCCCGGGGCTTAAGGGTAGTGATATCGGCGGCGTCGCCGGTCACATCTAAATTGATGGCGATCGATCCTTTCAGTTCCGGATTGCCGGCAGGGGGGAGAAAGGAGCTAAACGACGCCAGATCAAATTGGCCGTCCACGTGACCGTCAATCGGCAGCGTGACCTTTTTCGCCTCCGAAGTGTCCGCCATCAAATACGGCACAAGGTTGGTAATACGTCCGGAGAGGTCCATGTGTCCGGACGGCATTTTGCCTGAGAGCTGGTTGATGCGGGTAACTGTGTTGTCGAAGTAAACGTCGAGCGAAAACGACTCAATCGGCTCCGGCAGCAACTCTGAATTGTAATGGCCTTCGCTGATTACCAGCGATCCGGAAAAACTCATGTTCTTGGCATCTTTTACTCGCCCCGACACTTTAACGTCAAAATCCACTTCACCCGCAAGCTCATGTTTCCCCTCTGCGGGAAGGAAAGGTTTAATGTAAGCGAGGTCACACCTCCCGCTCAGCGCCCCGTTCACGAGGGGGTCATCAAAGTTGTCCACGACTAAGTGCCCTTTGAGAGGCTGGCCGTCGAAAGTGCCCTCCTCGATGTTTACCCGCACGTTGTCGGGTTTGAAATCTACCAGCGCTTGTCGAAGATGTAACTCGCCGGCGAGATCCTTTTTGGACATAGTCATGTCGCTGATGATGGCCGTGCCGGCATATGAAACCGGCTCTTTCCTGCTGTCGTCGTATTCAAGATCGACGTCGAGAGAGAAATCACCGCTGATCGAGAAGTCTTTCAACTCGGCAAGCTGATCCGCAGGAAGCAGGGAGAATAGATCTTCAACCGAGATCGTCTTCGACTTAATACCCGCGCGAGCTTTGAAAGAGTCGCCGCCGTGGGCCAGTTCTGCCGTAATAGAAAAGACCAGCTTGTTGACGGCCAGTTCTGCTTCCTTCAGTGAGAGACGACGTCCGGCGACATCATAGTCAGCTTGGTAGCGAAGGTCAATCGAGAGAGAGGGAAGCGGTTTCTCTGTTATGATCAGCAGGCTGTCGACCGAAACCTTGCCGGAGGATTCGTAGAAGCCTTGCCGAGGGTTTTTCAGCGCGGTGGACAGGTCCAATCCTTTCAGATAGACCCGTATCTGAGAACTGTCATCGATGTAGTCAAGGCTGCCCCCGTTGATTTCAAACTGCTCAAAGCTGACGGCAGCAGCGGCGGCCTTTGTCTCCGGTGTCAGTTGATCCGTTGGTACTCGGGGTGCTGTCTTTTCAGGGAAAGTGAAGGTATAGTTATTGGCACCGTCGGCGTTTTTGACCATCACAATACGGGGGTTGTCGATAACTAACTTGTCAATACGGTACCTGCCGGAAAGCAGCGGCAGTATCTGCAGCTTGAGGTCCACGGCCTCAGCGCTCAAAAGATCGCCCACCTCCATTTCCACCGGGCTGCCGATAGTGACATCCTTCAGCACAATGCCCAGCCCACCCCATAACGATACATCTACGTCCTCAACGCCAATCGGCCGCCCTAACATCTTGGCGCCCCGCTCGACCGCCATTGCTTTGGCTTTTTCCACCGGGAAAAACAGTTTGAGGCCGATGGCAAGCAGTATCAGCAGGACAAGCAGTACGCCTGCAATCCAGACGAGTATCTTCAACAACTTTTTCATTCGGACTTCTCTGTTTATAGCTTCTTACACTACCGGGTCAGGGTAGTTCGGAAACAAGCTTCAATTGTGGTTGGCGTACGTCCTCGTGCGCCAACTCGGTGCCAGTGGGGCAGATGTGGACATCTGCCGCCCACGAATCGTGGCATCCGCCTGAGGCGAACGCCACACACGGGACTTACATCTTCTTACCCCAGCAGAGTAATTCGGTCACGAGCGACAATCAATTAAAAAACCAGTAGGTTAAAACTCCCGCGGTCTTGACAGTGAACACTTCAGAGATCGAGGGTCTCACCCGGCTTCAGAATGACAACCTCGGCGCCGGAGACGCGGGAGGCAAAATCTTCCGGCTTCACCTCGATAACCGGCCAGGTGCCGTAATGGAACGGGACCACCTTTTTCGGCCTCAAAAACTCAACAGCTTTAATGGCATCGTCGATCCCCATCGTGAAATTGTCCCCTATCGGAATAAAAGCGAGGTCTATCCGGTTCATCTCGCCGATCAGCTTCATGTCATAAAACAGGCCGGTGTCACCGGGGTGGTAGATCGTCTTGCCGCCGATTGTCACCAGAAATCCCACCGGCGGGCCGGTGTAGCGGGAGGCATCCTCGCCGTAGCCGCTGCCGTGGTGGGCGATAGTCAGTTTCACCAGTCCGAAATCAAAGTCGTGCGCGCCGCCGATGTGCATCGGGTGGATATTCGCTCCCTCCGCGCCGCACAGGTTGGCCAGTTCGAAATTGGCAATAACCATTGCGCCCGTTCGTTTGGCAATGGAGATGGCATCACCGACATGGTCGCCGTGGCCGTGGGTAATCAGAATGTAGTTGACATCGATCTCCTTCGCCTTGACGGTTGCCTGCGGATTGCCGGTTATGAAGGGATCGATAATCAGCTTGTGCTTCCCTTCGGTGATAGTCACGCAGGAATGGCCCAAAAATCGTATCCGGGGCATCGGTTCCTCCTTGGTCTTTGCGTTCTTGCGATTCTGTGAATCTTCTGCTTGGAAGAAAGAAGTATCTATGATGCTTGTCAAGTTCTGCTGGTCAGGCGCCTTATGCACCTGACATAGAGGAGGCTGTCAGAAGCTCGTTGTTTGGTCGGGTCTGCTCCGGATAAGCGGTCCTTTTCGTTCGACTAAACATCGGAATCTGTGGCAAAGATACTTTCTGCGCTCTAAGGGAACTTTTGATAATCGCCGAGAACAGGCTGGTCTCTACTTTTGAAAAGTACACGCTGGTTGACCTTGGCCAATGGCAGAGGGCAAAAGAGGTTAGAGCCTGAGAGGTTGTGACAAAACACGTTTGTATTCCTTTGGAACCAAGCTCTGCCACAAACTACTCGTGCCAAACTTTGCGTAGCGGCAGGGCTTGTCCCTGCCGGTTGGGTGGTGGGGCACAAGCCCCCACCTTACGCGAGACCTTATAACCAACTTCTGTCACAGTCTCCTGAGTTGCCGCTCGATCCCCATTTCACGCAGATTCCGGTTTACAGCGGGCCGTCAGAGCATTATCTTCCGACACAGATAACGTTTTGCCAGGAGGATACAAAAGACGTATGCCGGTTAAATCTGACCGATGGATAATTGAAATGGCCCGTCACCACGATATGATCAGGCCCTTCTCGGAGAGCCAGGTGAAGCCGGGGATTAGCTTCGGTGTCTCTTCTTACGGCTATGACATCAGCCTCTCCGACGAATTCAAGATTCTCAACCCCCAGGGTCTTAATGAGATTGATCCCAAGAACTCCTCGGCGGCGCCTTTTGTCGACACCCGGGCGGACTCCATCCTGATTCCTCCCAACTCGTTTGTTCTGGCTCGGTCAAAAGAGTATTTCAAAATACCGCGAGACGTGCTAACGATCTGCCTGGGAAAATCAACTTATGCCCGCTGCGGAATCATTGTAAACGTCACCCCCTTTGAGCCGGAATGGGAAGGTTTTGTCACCATTTCGCTTTCCAATACCGCCCCCCTGCCGGTACGGGTATACGCCAATGAAGGAATTGCCCAGGTAATATTTTTACAAGCTGAAGAAGAGTGTATTAATTCGTATAAAGACAAGAAAGGCAAGTATCAGGGCCAGCAAGGTATAACCCTGTCAAAGTCGAGCTAATTGTCGACACCCTGTGAAAAGGGCCTTTTTTCTTTCAACTTAGGAGTTTCAAGATGGCGCAAGAAGCTGTAAAAACAATAAGCAAAAGCACAGATAAAGCCGGCAAGGGAAAGCGCCGCATGGTTACGACGGACGGCAACACGGCGGCAGCGTATGTAGCCCATGCCACCAATGAAGTGATTGCCATCTATCCCATTACGCCCTCATCGAACATGGGGGAGGAAGCTGACGAAAAGTCCGCCAGGGGTGAAACAAATATCTGGGGCCTGGTTCCCACGGTAATTGAAATGCAGTCCGAAGCGGGGGCAGCCGGAGCGGTTCACGGTGCTCTGACGACCGGAGCCCTGACGACCACCTTTACCGCCTCGCAGGGGCTGCTTTTGATGATCCCCAATATGTTCAAGATTGCCGGGGAAATGACGCCTACCGTCTTCCACGTTTCGGCCCGCGCGCTGGCTACCCACGCGCTCTCGATTTTCGGGGATCATTCTGACGTCATGTGCTGCCGTTCCACCGGCTTTGGCCTGATAGCCTCCGGTTCGGTCCAGGAGGTGATGGATATGGCTTTGATTGCCCAGGCGGCGTCGCTGGCCAGCAGAGTGCCGTTGGTGCATTTCTTTGACGGCTTCCGCACCTCGCACGAGGTCCAGAAAGTGGAAGAGGTGACGTTTGACGACATGCGGGAAATGCTCGATGAAGAACTCATTGTTCAGCACCGCCGGCGAGCGCTGTCACCGGACGCCCCGACCATCAAGGGAACTTCACAGAACCCAGACGTCTTCTTCCAGCATCGTGAGACGATCAACAAGTATTATCTGGCCGCGCCTAAGATTGTTCAACAGGCAATGGACAAGTTCGCCGCGATTGTGGGCCGCCAGTATAAGCTGTTTGACTATTTCGGACATCCCGAGGCGGAACACGTTCTCTTCATCATGGGTACTGGCGCCGAAGTAGCCCACGAAACGGTGAACGAGTTGGTGGCCCGAGGGGAAAAGGTCGCTTTGATCAAAGTTCGCCTGTATCGTCCCTTCTCACTCGAAGCTTTCGCTGAGGTTTTGCCGGCGACGGTCAAGAGGATTGCCGTGCTGGATCGCACCAAGGAGCCCGGCGCCGTCGGCGAGCCGATGTACACTGACGTCCAGGCAGCCGTCAATGAGTTGCTGGACAAAGGAACGGCCAAGTTCACCGATCGTCCGCTGGTGGTTGGCGGGCGCTACGGCCTCGGCTCGGCGGAGTTCAACCCGCCCATGGTTAAGGCTGTTTTCGACAATCTCAAACTGGACAAGCCCAAAGACCACTTTACGGTCGGCATAAAAGACGACGTCACTTTCACCTCACTTGACCCGGACCTCAGCTTTGATCTCGAAGGAGAGAATTTCCGCGGCCTGTTTTACGGCCTCGGCGCTGATGGTACAGTGGGGGCAAACAAAAACTCAATCAAGATCATTGGCGATAACACCGACAATTTTGCCCAGGGATATTTCGTCTATGACTCCAAGAAAGCCGGAGCCATAACCGTTTCCCATGTCCGCTTTGGCAAGGACGAGATCCAAAAGCCGTACCTGATCACCTCCGGCCAGTTTGTCGCCTGTCACAACTTTTCGTTTCTCGAAAAATACGACATGCTTGGCGATCTAACGGAAGGAGGCACCTTTCTGCTGAATGCTCCGTACGGCCCGGACGAGGTGTGGGATAAGATACCACGCGAGGTGCAGCAGCAGATTATCGAGAAAAAAGCCAAATTCTACGTCATCGACGCCATTTCGCTGGCCAAGGAGCTCGGTCTTGGGGCGCGTATCAACATGATCATGCAAACGGCGTTCTTTTTGATCTCCGGCATCCTTCCCAAGGAAAAGGCGATCAAAGCCATAAAAAAGGCCATCGTTGACACCTACGGAGCCAAGGGCGAGAAAGTTGTCAACATGAACTATGCCGCCGTCGATAGCACTGCCGGAGCTCTGAAAGAAGTTGACTATCCGCATGAAGTCACCAGCAGCATTGCCAAGCCGCCGATTGTACCTGATTTCGCACCTGAGTTTGTGAAAACGGTAACGGCTGAGATCATAGCCGGCCGCGGGTATGACCTGCCGGTGTCGGTCTTTCCTGATGACGGCACCTATCCCACCGGCACCACTCAGTACGAGAAGCGAAACATCGCGGTTGACATCCCCGTGTGGGAAAAAGATATATGCATTCAGTGTAACATCTGTTCCATCGTTTGCCCTCACGCTGCCATCCGCCCCAAGGTCTTTGAGAAAAAGTACCTTGAGAAGGCTCCCAAGGATTTTCTGTACGTCGAAGCTCAAGGCAAACAGTTCAAAGGATTGTACTACAGTCTCCAGGTGGCTCCGGAAGATTGCACCGGCTGTGAGATCTGTGTGCACGCCTGCCCGGCGATCAAGAAAGACGAGGATGGCAACAAGACCAATATCAAGGCTATCAACATGGCCTGGCAGGCGCCTATCCGTGAACGGGAAAAGAAGAATTGGGATTTCTTCATCAATGTCCTGCCCGACCCTGATCCGGCATTATTCAAGATTGAGACCGTCAAAGGCTCCCAGTTTGTCAGACCGCTGTTTGAGTTCTCCGGCGCCTGTGCCGGCTGCGGGGAGACCCCGTACGTGAAATTGATGACTCAACTCTTCGGCGATCGGGCGCTCTGCGGCAATGCCACCGGCTGCAGTTCCATTTACGGCGGGAACCTTCCCACCACGCCGTTCTGCAAGCGCGCCGATGGTCGCGGGCCGGCCTGGTCGAACTCGCTGTTTGAAGACTGCGCGGAGTTCGCTTTAGGGATGCGCCTGACGGCCGACCAACTCAAAGAGTACGCGCTGGGTTTAGTTAAAGAACTGGTACCTGATATGTACGACGAACTTGCCAACGCCGACCAGAGTTCGCAGGAAGGCATCGAAAAGCAACGTGAGCGAGTAGCCGGACTGCTCCGGAAACTGGAGGGTCTCAACGGCGGCGAGAAGGTCATAGCCCTGAAGAACATTGCCCATTTCCTCACGAAAAAGTCAGTCTGGGGCATCGGCGGCGACGGCTGGGCGTACGATATCGGCTTTGGTGGGCTGGATCATGTCATGTCAACCGGGAAGAATGTCAATCTGCTGGTTCTGGATACCGAGGTCTATTCTAATACCGGCGGGCAGATGTCCAAGGCTACCCCGCGCGGTTCCACGGCCAAGTTTGCCGCAGCCGGCAAGCCTCTTCCCAAAAAAGACCTGGGTATGATGATAATGCCCTACGGCAACGTCTACATCGCTCAGATCGCTATCGGTGCTAGCCACAACCAAACGGTCAAGGCCATGGTTGAAGCCGAGCGCTTCAACGGCCCCTCGCTGCTTATCTGCTACAGTCACTGTATTGCTCATGGTATTGACATGGCTCACGGGCTGGAGGCCGAGGATAGGGCGGTGAAATCCGGCCACTGGCTTCTGTACCGATACAATCCGGACCGCATCAAAGAGGGCAAAAACCCTCTGCAGCTTGACTGCAAGGAGCCGTCTATATCGTTTGAAGAGTATGCCTATTCCGAGACGCGGTTTAGGACCTTAAAGAGCAAGGACCCCCAGCGAGCCAAAATGTTGCTTGAGCTGGGCCAGAAGGACTGTGACCGCCGCTGGCATCTGTACTCGCAGATGGCCGCTATCGATTATTCCAAGTTCGCCGAATAGCTGCCCGGCGGCAGCAACAAATTATAAGACAGGAGCCCCCAACTCCTGCCTATTTTCGGCAGGTCTTGGGGAGACCTACCCTGCGGCCTGCAGGGCGATCTGAAGGTCACCCAGCCACAATAGATATAACATCCTCTCTTAAGCGATAAAATAGCCCGGGTCGAACAGACCCGCTTTTTCTTGCGCTTTTGGCTGACGCCCCTTTCACTGAATCAAGAAATTCACCCGGCATTCCGATATAGTGAAAAAACAAACAAAGCCGACGGTAGGAGGAAGTATGCGTAGCAAAATTGCAGTAGTGGTCGCCTCTTTGTTCATTTTCTGTGGCGGCTCGATCCTTTCGGCAGCCGAAACCGAGCAGGACATCGTAAACCGCTTCTTGAAAAAAACGGAGACCAAACACGTCAAAAAGATCAGTTGGATAGCCGCCAATTTTACTTTGAATCGAATCAACCGGGACAATGACTACAACAAGTTCGCCCATTATTCGTCAACCCACTTTTCCAACACCAATCTTCCCTGGCTCGACAAGGCAAAATCGTTGGGGATCGAACTTGGGTTGTTGCTCGGCCAGAAGTTTGCCTGGTCTGTCGGCGGCGAATACTGGTTTAAGATGGGGACAAATCAGACCGGTTCGTTCAATTACACCCCCCCGGACGCCTCACCCTCGGTCGTTGACAATCTGGTCTCCGAGGTAACGGTCTGGGGCGTCAGCAGCACTATCCAGTATTACCTGTACAATCCTCCCTCAAAGTCCAACCTGCTAAACCGGCTGGCGGTACGAGTCGGCGGGAGCGTCGGCTACTATCAGGCCAACTGGGACCTGTGGGACGGATACCAGAATCTCAACCTGACCACCTCAGCCTCAACCGGCGGCACCAACACTACCTTCAAAGGGGCAGCTCCGGCGTTTTCTATAAATGCAGGTGTCGATTATCCGTTGTCGTTTCTCGATATGGCTTTAGGAATAGACATTGGCTATTTGTATCTGAACTTTTCCAACGTTGCCTGGTACAATCAATCAAACGAGGAAATTATCGCCACATACAACGGAGCCTCCGACGGCCGTGTGGTCCTGGGCCTTTCAGGCATACGGGGTAAGGTGGAGCTGAAGCGATTTTTCAAGCTGTAACAGGCGCTTGAGAGCATTCCGGTTGACAGGGCGACATTTCCTGCTATAATTTGCCAAATTGTGAAAAACAACAACGGAGAAACTTCAGCATGAAACACTCTTTGCTTCAACTGAGAAACCTGTGTCTTGCTCTTGCAATTCTGGCGACGGCTCCCGCGATTGCCCTGTCAGCCGAAAGCCTGCCGGCCGAGAAGGCCGGAACCATTGGAAAGCCGCAGGGAAAGCTTGCCTTCATACGCGAAGGCAACGTCTGGGTCATGACCCCCAGTGGCGCCAACCAGGAGATGGTTTGCGAAGTAACTAACGCCGACGGGCGTTTGAGTTGGTCGCCGGACGGCAAAAATATAATGTTCACGCGCGCGGGGCGGGTCGATTTCCAGGCGCCCGATTTCACCGGCGGATTTTACAAAGTGTATGATCTCTTTCTGGCCTCATTGGACTCGGCTTACCATAACAACAGGTTGTGGTGGCGTCGTCTCACTACCGACATGGGCAGCCGGGACCCGGAATGGAGCACCGATGGGAGTAAGGTCATCTTCACCAAGGATATGAACGCCAACCTGGTAAACTCATATGAACCGAATTACCAGGTCTGCATAATGGACCCCGAGGGAGCAAATATCGAGATCCTTCGCAAGGATTGGCAAGGCCAGGAGGAATTCCTGATGGCGCCTTCCATAAATGCCAACGGAGACATTGCTTGTGTCAATATCTATGAAAAAAGACAGCAGGGCATGTTGGTGCTGCCGAAAGACAAATACATGATCTCCATGGATACGATCAAAGCTCTTGCCCTCAGAAACCCGCACTGTGTTGCGCCGTCCTGGTCGGGAGACGGGAAATGGCTGGCCTATGTCAATAACGATCTCAATGACGGCGGCTTGTACATCACCACTCCGGATCTAAAGGAAAGGTATCTGGTGTTCGCGCCACCGCCGGGAACAAGCCTGCACACCGTTTCTCCTTCTTTCTCCCCCGATTCCAAGTGGCTTACCTTTTCGACTGCCGACGGTTCTATCTGGATCTGTGACATCACCGGTACCGGCGCCCGAAGGCTCTCCGGTCCCGGCGCGGATAAGTTCCCCGCCTGGTCCAAGAATCCGTAAGAATAGCCCTACGGAAGTCGTATCCTGAAATACCCTTTTCGGCGAGGGAGTGACCTCTCTGTAGAGTTTCTCAGGTTGCCCTTCGACTATATCAAAGGTACATGGAGGTATTATCGTGGGTGGAGGACGTCCCTCTCAGCATACAAAACGAAGTTTTATCTAAGCTGGTGAATAACGGCAGAGCTCTTGTGATAAACAAACAAGACCAACCGATTGAGTACCCAATAGACGGCACGCTTGATTTGCATTTGTTTGCGCCGGAAGAGACCAAAGAGGCGGTCGAAGAATACATTCGAGCCTGTCTTGAAAAGAACATCACGACTATCCGCATAGTGCACGGCAAAGGGATCGGCGTCAAAAGGGAAATCGTGCACAGCCTGCTCAAAAACCACCCCAATGTCGTTTCCTTTCGGCACGAAGGTGGCTCCGGTGGTGGCTGGGGGGCAACTGTGGTTGATCTCAAGCCATAATACCCTTTCACAAAGGGCACTTCGTGCGCGGCGGACGTCCCCGTCCGCCGCGTCAGAGAGAGAAGTCGGCGCACGAGGACGTACGCCGACCACAGAAATTCTTTATTTATGAAAGCGAAATGGTATAAGCACGCCGGGCATCGTATTTTCATGTCACGTTATGCTGAGCCGTCCATCCGCCTTTGGCGGACTGTCGGGTGGAGTCGAAGCATGACGTAATATGATTCAAGTAAACTAATAAACGGTATCATAGGGGGCACAAAGTGAAACCCCGCCGGAACCGGCAGGGTTTCAATGCAGCTGAAAACCTCCATAAAAGGAGGCGAGGTGAATTGTCTCCAGAGGAGACTACTTTAACAAAAGCATCTTCTTGGTAGCGGTGAATTCTCCAGCATGCAGGCGATAGAAGTAAACACCGGAAGCTATATCAGATGCGTCCCACTCAATCGAGACGACACCAGCCTCGGCCTCGCCGGCAAACTGAGTCACCACCTGACCGGTTACGTTGTAAACGGTCAGCGTGTACTCACTGGCAACCGGCAGGTTGAAGCTGATAGTGGTCACCGGGTTGAACGGGTTCGGATAATTCTGGTTGAGGGCGAAGTTGGCCGGAAGCTCAGTCAGCTTGACCACGGCGCCTTCGTAACTGCCCAACTCAATGCTGATGACGTTGCCGTTGGCATTGAGAAACGCGCCGCTGAAGCCGTTACCCTCAAACGAGTAAACCAGCACGCGAGTGACGTTCTCCTCGGCATTGTAGGCGTACTTGATGTCCATGTTGTCAGCCAACAGGGTCGGGGTGACGTCGCCCTCGACAACGACTAAAGCCGCGCCCATCAACTTATCGACGGACACCACGCCATTATCAACACCATAGGTAGCGGTCACCGGGCTTAGTTTCGGATACGGCTGAGCGTCGCCGATGATGATGCGGATCTGGTAGACCAAATCGCCCACCGACAGCACCAGACCGTCGGCGTTGACATCAGTGGCGGCAACCTGACCATCAAAATTGATGTGGAAGACACCAAGGCCATAGATGAAGTAGTTGCTGAACAAGACCGCGTCAGCGACCTCGTTGGAAACGCCGTTCAGGTTGATGTCGCCGCGAGCGTCGAGCGACTCGGCACAAACAATGTCGATCCCGCCATTGTAGAAGTCAAGGCACCGAATCGGCCGCTTATCCGGATCATCCATGCAGGGAACCTCCTGCATACCGAAATAGGTCGGCCAACCGTAGTAGTGATTGGTGATATCCCAGTAGAATACCCCGTGCGGTCCCTCAACAGAACCTGGGAGAGAGTCTTCGCCAACATAGTCAAAGACCTCCTTCTCTACCCACAGCGTATCACCAGTCTTCGATGAGATGCTGTTGTCACCGCAATCCGTCCAGAAGAAGCGGATCGGCACATAAGTGCACTCAAAGGTTCGGTCATCGGTAACCAGAAATTTCATTTCTGCCAGCTCATGCGGGTCGGTGTCGGGCGGCCCGAAGCAGGAAGGATGATAGGGGCCATTGTTGGTTTCCGCAATAGCGATTATCCGCAGTAGGCCTGACGGACAAGCGTCGCCGCAGTTACCGGAGGGACCGTAACGGTATGTGAAGTATTCCCATCCACAGTCTTCGAGCAGTTGGCCTGGAGTAGCTTCCATGAACGTCAGAGCGCTGGCATCGTAGGCAATGAGGAAATCAAAGCCACCCATTTCGACTGTACTATTTTCTGTTGTAATCGAAACAAACTCATGTCCACCCTGAATAGTTCTATGGGTTTTTTCAATTACGATGTCCGGGCAAGTGTCACACGGCACTATCACCACCTCAAAATACGTCGTACACTGCGCTGAAGCTCCACAGGAATCGGTAGCTGTTAATACTATCGTGTTAGTACCCACAACCGGCATAAAGCAGACCATACCGCCAATTAGTGTGCCGGGTGAAGCCACACACGAGGCCAGATTTCCATTCGGGTCATAACAGCTGAATCCCGAAATGCAGATTTCATTCGAATCGCATGCAAACAGCGAGTCATCATCCGGGCAGGTGGCCACCGGCGGACTGTTGAGCGCCACATAGACAAACGTCGTGCACATGTCAACCGCAGCGCAGGAATCAACACACTCCAGAATCAGTTGGTTCATCCCTACCACAGGCGTAAAGCAGTATTGCCCGCCTCCAAAGGGACTGCCGTTGATGGTGGAGTAGTCAAAGTTGTTGTCAACATCGTCACAGCCAAAGCCGTCCACACAGATGGTGGTGTTAAGCGAGCAGACAAAGACCGTATCCGGCAACGGACAACTGGCCTCAGGCGGGCTGTTAAGTACCACGTAGATGTTCGTCTGACAGGTGTCGGCCTCGCCACAGGAATCAGTGGCAATCAGGGTTATTGTGTTGTTGCCAGCCACCGGCGTGAAGCAGACCGCTTCACTGTCTAGTGTACCAGGTGAGACCTCACACGAGGCCAGGTTTCCATCCGGATCAGAGCAGTAAAATCCGGGAACGCATATCTCTCCGAGATTACACAGGAACAGCGTATCATCATCCGCACAGGTCGCCACCGGCGGGCTGTTCAGATCAACATGGACGATCGTTGTGCACTGATCAACGGCTCCACAAGAATCAATACATGCTAAGATTATCCTGTTATCGCCCTGCTGCGGCACGAAACAGACCGAATCACCCTGGAGGGCGACGGGAGCGCCATTGACCGTCACGTTCGAGGTTTCGTCGTTGCCGTCCGGATCGTCGCAGCTAAAGCCGCCTATACAGATAGTAGTATTGAGCGAGCAGACAAACAAGGTGTCTGCCGCGGGACAATAAGCCGTCGGTGGACTGTTGACTTCTACATACACAAACGTCGTGCACACGTCAACCGCAGCGCAGGAATCAACACACTCTAAAATCAGTTGGTTCATACCCAACACCGGCGTAAAGCAGTACTGACCGCCTCCAAAGGGACTGCCGTTGATGGTGGAATAATCAAAGTTATTGTCAGGATCATCACAGCTAAAGCCATCCACGCAGATGGAGGCGTTAAGCGAGCAGACAAAGACCGTATCCGGCAGCGGACAACTGGCCTCCGGCGGGTTGTTGGGAACCTCGTAAATAGACGCCTCACAGGAATCTTTACAGGCGGTATCCAGATCGGTGACCACTACTTTCTTGGTACCCGGTGCATCGTAGCGGGCATGGTCAGTCCCCTGACCGCTTACAGGAGATGGGCTCCATACGAACGTAAGCGTACCCAGATCACCGGGGTTGTTGACTGTCACGGTGGCTGACGCCAGGGTGCTATCACAAGTCAGAGTGTCACCTTCACAGGTCAGATCCGGCTTATCAATATCTTGAGTAATAACGGCGCTACAGGAATCTTTGCAGCCGGTATCCTCATCGGTGACCACCACCCACACGGTTCCGGAATCTTCGTAGCAGGCAGAGGCAGTCCCCTGACCGCTCACGGGCTCCGGGCTCCACACGTACGTAAGCGTACCCAGTTCACCAGGGTTGTTGACCGTAACGGTGGCGCAGGCCTGGGTGTCCTCACAAGTCAGATGATCACCCTCGCAGGTCAGATCCGGCTTATCAATATCTTGAGTAATAACGGCAGTACAGGAACTGTCGCAGCCGTTGTCACCAAAGGTCACAACTACTGTCTTGTCACCCGGGGCATCGTAGCGGGCATGGGCTGTCCCCTGACCGCTCACCGGAGCAGGACTCCACACGTACGACTCAGTACCACGAGGGTTGCTGAGCGTC
>SDBT01000048.1_pt1 | contig 140912 bp, 92 predicted proteins | sample 2277101 | NCBI WGS metagenome assembly SDBT01 (sample SAMN10404973, study PRJNA504765) | marine sediment metagenome | isolation source: marine sediment core GS10_PC15, 103 cmbsf | place: Arctic Ocean: Southern Knipovich Ridge | collected 2010
TGAAGGACACGCCGTTGTGACGAAAGACGACGCTGTCGTCCTTCCGCACGATCCACACATTCACCCCGGTTTTCTGGGCCGCATCCCGTGCGTTCTGAAGCAGTTCCCAAATCCATCGGTTTCGGAAACGAGCTTCCTCCTCGTACAGCTTGTTGAGGTGTTTGTGAACGGCTTGTGCGGTGTTTTCGGCAAGAACTGTGTGTCGTGCCTTCTCAAGCATGTCCTGATTAGCCATTCCTGATTTCTCCGAGTAACCATACGCGGTGCTCTGCGCCCCAGTGCGGCCCAGCTCACCACGCCAGTATCCCACGCCTGCAAACAGACCTCAAGCGAATGTCCGTGCCTCCCAGCAGCGAGGAACATGCTTCTTGCCCTACCCGAAACTTAACCAATGACTTGCGAGGGCGCGGCGGCGACAGACGGCATAGGTAACCAATGAGGGCGTAAGCATGAACCCGCCCCTGGGAGCCTTGCCATGATCTCGACAACCGACCCCGAAAGCATGACCGCCGAGGAGCGCCGCCTCGAAGTCGCGAGCATCCTCGCCAGCGGCCTCCTGCGCCGTGTCCGCATGGCCAGAACGGCCGAATCGCCACCCCGAAAAACAGTCTCGAAAGGGCCTCGGAACTGCCTTGAGGTTCCGTCGGAAACGAGGCTCAGTGTGGCTCCGCGACCCGGCGGTTGACGCACCCGCGTCTCGGAAAACCTTGACGAAAGGAGCCGCATGATGCACGACATCGCAGCCGAATTCACCGCCCTGGACCGGATGTCCACGGGCGAATTGGCCGAGCGCTACGCCGACCTGCACGGCCAGCCTTGTCGGACCCGCCACCGGGCCTACCTCATCCGCAAGATCGCCTGGCGATTGCAGACCAACGCCGAGGGCGACCTGTCGGAACGGGCACGCAGGCGGGCGGCGCAACTGGCCGACGACGCTGAGGTGCGGGTTATGGCCCCCAAGACCATCATCTGCCCGCCGCAGGTAGGCGAGTCGGCCACCGTAACCAGGCCCGCGCCGACCTTTGTTGCCGGATCAAAGTGGAAGCAGTTCATTCTTGCAATTAGGGACTTCGGGGGCACCGACGGAAGCGACATCACGGCAGTGTTGTTCGCCCGCTCGCCAGAACCGGGGAAGTTCAAGTTCCAGATCGACGATGTGAGGCTTCTGTCGCACGCAGCGCCCACCACCAGGCCAACCCCTTGAGGCAACTGCGAAGGAAGAAGGGGTCAGGAACCTTTGTCTTCGTGCGATAAGCATGCTCCCTTCGATTCCGGCGCGCGCGTGGATGGGACTGTCTGCCTATCGGCTTTCGGGCTATTGTGTGCGGCCGGGCGGAAGGCCGGGAGTGCCTACCTCGCGTGCGACTTCGTCGAGGCACCGCGGCCAGCAACCCGGCACCCGCAGCGATCACGGCGTGATCGTGCCAGCGGCGCCCGGCCGGAACGCTAAGCGAACGTGTCCGCCGTGAGCTGTTTCCGCAGCCGATGAGATACCGTCGGGCGCTAACAAAACGGGCGAGCCCGTAGGCCCGCCCGTAGTTGCTTGTTCTCGGCCACTCGACTCCCTGCTTACCTCCGCCTGCGACGAAGTAGCGTCAGGACGCCACCTAGGCCCAGCATCGCCAGTGTAGCCGGCTCCGGCGTGATGACGAAGGCCAGGTCGAGCGAATCGGTGGTCCCCGGATAGGTCAGCGGCTGCCAATTGCTGGTGTCGGTAAGCTTATAGACAGCGTCGTCCATAAAGTGCTGTCCCGTGGCCGGGGGCGGGTAACTGTACAGGTCGGCCGTCTTCCAACCCCACTGGCTGTTTGCATCACTAGTAGCAGTAAGTGTCACAGAGATGTCCAGCCAGTAAACCGTGCCAAATTTCTGCTGGAACGGGTCGTCGATTCCCATGATGTTAATCTGGTGGAATGTAGTATGGTCGTTTTGGGTATCCGTGCCTGAGCCGGGTTCCATCCAACCCTGCTGCCCCGTGCCATACGGCTGAATGCTAAACTCGCTGGGCAGGAAATCCCGCTCCCACACCGGCGGGTCCGCGGGCCTGCTGTACGGTATCGCGGCATCTGGTGGGATGTTATCATGGACGCTCACATGGATGCTGGCGATGTCGCCCGGGTTGTCCCTTTGCCAGGACCCCCAGAGGTGGACGTCGGTCACCGACCCAGTTTCCGAGCATACCCAGTCGTCGGCCAGAGTTATCGGATTGGTTCCATTGACGTCCCAGCCGTTGGGATCCGGCAGTTGGGGAAAGTGCATCTTGTCCCCGTCGCCCGGTAGCCAATCTGCCAAAGCAGGTCCTGCCACAATTATGATTGTTGCAATCATCAGGATTGTCTTGGTCGCCTTCATCTTTCTGCTCCTTGTTCTTTTGGGTTCTGCATCATCTCACTGGCCCACGCAGCCGGTGTCGATGAGAACCTAACTGTTCCCTTGTTCGGTCTTTGCTTCACCTCGATCAGCATATCTGAACTCCGCCTTCCTCCTCCGCCGTCGGCAGCCTCTTGCGGCCGGCCGCCGGTTCCGTCTTTGTGAGCATCACCGACTTTCTGGCCCCTGATGCTCCTGCCTGTTCTCCGATGCAGCTTGTTTCTTTTATCGCGGCAGAAGCGGTGGGGGGCCCCAAGCACGATGGTCCGATCAAGCCGGCCCCGCGACGGGACATCTGGAACGCCATGGCCAACGCTTCGGTTGTAACCGGGCGGGATAGATAGAAATCCGCCCCGGCGAACCGGGCACGTTTTTCCATTTCCCAGTCATCGGGCGGCCCAGTCGCCAGAAGAAGCCTTGTTGCGGGCAGGCAGGACACGTACGCGATCATTGGCTGTTCACGAAGGTTCAGTTCCGCCGCGACGATCGCGTCTTGAAAGACCATCCTTTGCAGCAACTGAATGGCTTGCTCGGCCGATATAGCCGAGCGAAACTTCACTTCCAGTGCCATCAGGCACCGGTTCAACGTCCGGGCGTCCTCCGGCCGGGCCTCAACAACAAGGATGGTTCCTATATTCTGCATCGAGTCATCACCTCAGCGTTGTTTCTGCAGCCGCGTGAAGCTTTCGGCATCAAGACGGGCGAAGTTGCCTCCGGCTTGACTCCGATTCTTACTGGCGGCTGCCTTACCAAAACGGCTGGCAACTGCGGTTTCAGGCGACGAGGAGTCCGTCTGACCATCCGGCGAGACGTGATCCTTGCAACGGCCGGCGTGTGCAGCGCCGCCGCATCGGACCAAACGCAGCCCTGCGGTCGAGTTGCCGCTCAATCCTTGCAGAAATCTGCCGCCCGTGCAGAACGCTCATGAGCAGCAATTGTTCACCGGTCATCTCTTCGATGGTCATACGCATGTCGACCTCCTTTTCTCTGGTCTTGCTCGGCCGCGGCGTCCGCTGGCCGGGCTGCCAAACTTGACTGGCTCGCCATAGACAGTTGCAACTGTCATGCCGTTAAGATGGCAGCGAACGTATTTGTTGTAGCGCCTTGATTGTGAGGAGGTTACAAATTGGAGACCTTACGTCTCCTCCGTGGCCGATGTTGGCAGCGTGGTGCGATCGGCAACGAGGACTCCTGGGATAAATCGGGCAAGCAGATGTGGGATTGACGATGCGAATCTGGATGCGTCTGGCAACGGCCTGTTTCGTTTGGCAACGCCTGGTCGAAATCCGCAGGCAGACGCAGCGCGGCGACGTCGACATCTGATACGGGTCACATCTCCGTATGGCTTCCAGCGGGGTCGATTGGTGGAGAGCAGGGAGGCTGGCCGGAGCGGCTCAAGCTGAACACCCGCCTACCCGCATGCCCGGCGACTTCACTTACAATGACTTGAGGTTGGTGTGCCTAACCGGTCATCTGATAGCGGCGCAGCATTCGCCAAAGGCTCGTGCGGTTGATTCCGAGCATGTCTGCGGCTTGAGTACGCGCTCCGTTTGAGTTTTCCAATGCCTTTACGACGTGACTGCGAACGATCTCCTGAAGCGTCGGGAATGTCCCGTTGGGCTCGCACGGTGTATCGTCGAGCAGTTCCCCAGGTAGGTCTGAGACCTCGATGGCCGGCCCACGGCCAAGCACATACGCCCGCTGGATGACATTGCCCAACTCCCGAACATTGCCGGGCCAGCGGTAGTGCATCATCGCGTCCAAGGCTGCAGGCGAGAGCCTCTTGACCGGTAACCGAAGCATTGTGGCCATCTTCCGTAGCATGTACTCACCAAGGAGGGGGATGTCGCTTGTGCGATCCCGCAATGGAGGGAGGCGCAGGCTCACGACGTTCAGTCGATAGTAAAGATCTTGGCGGAAGGATCCGTCATCGAGCGCCTTGGCAAGGTCCCGATGCGTAGCGGCAATTACGCGAATATTGACTGGGATGAGTTGTGTCCCGCCAACCGGCAGGACGGCACGTTCTTCCAAGGCACGAAGCAACTTGCTCTGGAGCGAATCGCTCATATCGCCGATTTCGTCCAGCAGAATCGTTCCACCATCGGCAGCGCGCAAGAACCCCGGCGTGGAGCGGCGTGCCCCGGTAAACGCACCGGCTTCGTGTCCGAACAACTCGCTTTCAAGAAGCGCTTCATGAATGGCTGCGCAATTGATGCCAAAGAACGGCGCCGCGTGGCGACTGCTCAGTTTGTGGACCATGCGGGAGACAAGCTCCTTACCGGTTCCCGATTCCCCCTGAAGCAGCAGGTTGACATCATGGGCCGCCACCGCGGCAATTTGTTCACGGAGCTGTTGTATACACGGGGCTTCCCCGACCAGCTCGTCGCCCAACCCCGTGGGGATAGGTTCAGTGGCCACAGTCAGGCCTCCTTTCGAAGAGGTGTTGAGGAACGGCACGAAAAAATGGGTGCAATCCCAGGCTCTATGCAGTGCCCAGGGAAGCGCGTTTCTGAACCTAAGGGCCAGAAACTCAGATACGCTCCCGGAGCGTAAACGCACGGCGCAAAGCCTTTTTCATCTCGTTCTGCTCGAGCGAAGCTGCCGAGCAAGAAGGCATCGCCGTAGAAAAAGCCCCCTCCTTCGACCTCACATTGGAGCCTTGCGTGACCCCCAGCCAGGCTGAGCTGTCGCCTCGTCTCCTGCAAGGCGGGCCTGGCATCTGGCCCTGATGAATCATGCTGAGCCGATGAACGTCGGAGGCGAACCCGCTCAAGTTGACATGGCAAGCTTCCTGCCCAGAAAGCTAAACCGCGAGCTATCCACCGTAGCTGCGAACTACTCTGAATTGATCTCAATCGCCTTCGCATTTCCTACTCATCGGTTGGGCGCCGGCAATTGCCTATCCTTCGAAAGGCCAATACAAATGCGTGCGCCGAACACTTGAGCACTGCGTAGCGATGAGCCTCACTGTAAAGTTCCCCTGGGAAACGGGCATTATATCTCAGCGCAGCGATATGTCAACTAAAAAGATCGGGTATATCGAGAATTCTTAAGGACCCTATCTGAAAGCGTTAGCGACAGCGTTGGGTCAACTTCGGCGGATTTGAAGGAGCAAGATCTACCGCCAACCCTAACGACAGGCTTCTGCCTCCCTGTTGCTTCTGCAATAGAGGGCATCCCGTCTGGCGATCCGGCGTTGCAGCAGCAAAATGGTTACGGCGAGCGCCAGGCCGTAAAGGCCGTCGGCGGCGACACACCAGAAGAACCATTGCCCGGCCAGGTACGACAGGAACGGCAGGGCCGCCGCCAGCAGCCCAACGCACGCAGCGCAGCACCAGATCGCCACCAGACGAATCGCCCTGGCGTAGTGGCGAACGTCCGCGGCAAAAAGCAGCAGCAGCACGCCAAGCAGCACGTAATAGGCCGACAGCAGCCTGGCCAAGTAGGACACAAGGGCCGTAACGGGCAGGTCGGGGTCCACCCTCGCTACGCACCAGACGAGCCAGGAGTGGGGCATGACCACGGCGGGGACGGCCATCACGGCCAGCACGCCGTTGATCCGGAGCAGCCATTTCAACCATCGCTCCGCAGCGCTCATGGCGTGATCGTACCAGCGGCGCCCCGTCGCTGCTTAGATTTCCAGCGGCGAGACGTAATCGCCCTTGGCCGCTTGCAGCTCCTCGAGGCGCTTGCGCTGGGCGGCGAGCATCTCCAAGACGATTTCCGGCGTATCGGAAACGTCCTGGCTGTAGATCCGCTCGATGCGATCCAGCTTGGCGAGGTTCTCCGGGATGCGGATGGTGAATTGCTGGACGTACTCATCTTGGGTGTAGTCTTTATCGAGTACTTCCTTGAAGAGTTGCTTAAGGTCGGCGTATTTCGGCAGCAGCCCGGTTGGTCCTTGAATGGCCTCGACGTCGCCGTGGACGCGCAGTTCCATCCACTTGACCCACACGCCCTTGTCTCGCATGCCGTTGAGATATTTTCCGTCCTTGCCCTTCAAGAAGTAGTTGGCGGCGAATATCTTCGGCGGCCTTTCGACGGCCTTGCCGAACTCGAGGTTGTTCTGGATGTATTTGCCGAGCGGGATAGCCAGGAAGTCGAGATTGCTCATGAGGTTGAACTTCCGAACGCCCGCGGCCTCGAGTGTGGCGGCGGTGGTTTCGCTCTCCAGCGAAGCCCCCATCGTGATGATGCCGTGTGCCCAGTCGAAGCCCTGTTGGATGGGCACGGACGTATCGCCGTCCCGCCCGCCGTAGATAATCCCACCGACCGGCACGCCGAGCGGTTCGTCCGCCATGGCGTCCAGGTTGGGAAGCTGCTTCATCGAGAGCGTGTATCGTGCGTTCCAGTGCGACGGGTTGATCTCGTTGCCCTGCTTGTCAATCTTGGCCAGGTGCCACTTGCCCGAATGGTTGAACCCTTCCTTGGGCAGCTCGCGTCCCATGCCGACCCAGTATGGCTTATCGTCCTTGGTCAGGACGTTGGAGAAGATCACCTCTCCGGGCGAGTTCAGAACTCTGTAGACGACGGGATCGTCGTCGCTGTTGACGTCGCGAATGATGCCGAAGATGCCGCACTCGACGTTGACCGCCCGTGCCGTACCGTCGATGACGCGAAAGTAGGCGAGGTCGTCCCCGACGATCGTCTCGCCGGGCAGCATGGCCGTGGAGGTCTTGCCGCATCCGCTGGGAAACGCCCCGGCGAAGTACGTCACCCGCCCGGCAGGCCCGTGGGCGCCCATGAGGAACATGTGCTCGGCCAGCCAGCCTTCCCGGTCGGCCTTGCGGATCGCCAGTCGCAGCGAGAGCTTCTTGAAACCGATTGTGTTGCCGCCGTACTGCGTGTTGACGCTGTAGACCATGTTCTCGGCGATGTCGATGTAGATGCGGCGTTTTTCGATGTCAATGCTGGTATTGTCCCCGCCCAGTTGGCCGGCCGAGTGCAGCACGCAGAAGAACTCACCGCTGCCTGCCAGACGCTTGAACTGCTCGTAGCCGGCGCGATACAGCAGGTCCTCGCTGTGGGCGACGTAGGCTGAGTCAGTAATCTGCACGCACGAGATGCTAAACGGCGAGTCCGTCGGGCCCAAACAGAAGAATCGCAGGTAGGCTTGCCTGCCGGCCATCGAACCTTTCAGGAAGGTGCGAATCTCGGCCAGGCCTTTCTGGCGTTCGATCTGGTTTAGGTTGGCGCCAAGCTCGATGTCCTCCGGCACCAGGTATTTGGTGGCCTTCTTATCGCGGCCTTGGTCGTGGTAGCCGTCGAAGTGGACGGTGTGGCCTTCCACGGCAAGCTTGCGCTCCTCGCCGCCCTGGATGGCCTGGCTACGGATATAGGCGGTGTCCTCGGGCGAGTCGTCGCAGACCTTCACGGAATCCGGCTGGCAGAGCTCGACGGCGTCGGCTACGAAGGCGTGCAGCCTTTCGTTTTTCAGCGCCTCCAGCTTGCGAAGGCTCTCGGGGTCGAGTTTGGCTGTCAGGATTTTCGCATATTTCTCGTTCATCTTCTCCTCTTGGCTCGGGGCCCCGCGATTATACCTGCGAATCTGCGTCGGCCTTTGGATGCGAATAGCGCTTAGGCGCTTTGACTGGAAGTAATTAGCCCCGAATTTATACCTTCTCTTGCGGTGAGGTGTCAAGTGCCTCGCCGGCAAGCTCTGCGCCTAAGAGAAGCAGAACGGCAAGTCCGCCGACGCTTGGCGGGGCGGGGCCTTCGGTGGCCTTGTAAAGAAAGCAGGGATTGACTATTCTGCCGTGTAGGTTTGCTGGTGATCTCAAGGTGCAATCGCTTGAATAAAGCGGTTTGATCGCCGTGCTAACCGGAAGGTGGCTAAGCGGGTTCTGGCTGTGTTGGGAGTTGCTGTGAGTGATTGAAAACAAGAAACGCCGGAGTGGCGGAATTGGCAGACGCGCGGGATTCAAAATCCCGTCAGGTTCACCCCTGGTGTGGGTTCGAGTCCCACCTCCGGCAGTAGGCGATGCGTAAGTGACAAAACCGGCTTTCGAAAAGCCCATGGGTCGGTAGGCCGCCCGCGGGCGTCGTAACCGTGCCTCAAAGGGGACAGTACATGTACGCGACCTGGAAGAAGTGGGTGTGCTTCCTGGTGCTGGCGGCGGCGGCGGGTCTGGCCTGCCACTTTCTGGCGGCGCGATACCTGCTGGAGCCGCCCAAACCGCGATACGCCCAAACTAACCCGTTGATGGCCATCGTCTTTGGGGCCCGCCCAAAGGATGAGAGCTGGGCGCAAGGCGTGGCTACCGGGATGCTGGAGCATGTCTATCTGCCCTGGCCCCTCTGGCCGCTCGGCTCAAGCCCGCCGGTTCGCACCTTCGATCCCAACAACCCCAAGGCCGCCGACGCCGAGACCATCATGGGCCTGGCACTGGTCGGGCCGCCGTGGGCGCGAATAAGAGCGTGTGTAGTCGGCTGCTCCGTCTGCTTCCGAGGGTTCGAACGTTCCATGCGCCAACTCGAAAAGGAGACCCCGGCGTGGTTCCGCGAAATGTCCGACTTGGCGATATCGCAGGCAGGTGACCCGAACACAAGACGGCAGCTTGAGGGCCTGGCCCTGTGCGTCGAGAGCGCCGAGCAATGGTTGCAAGAGCGATCCGGCCCGTCGGGGCAGGGTGAGCAGTTGTCGGCGGCCAGCCCGACTGAGACGTCTCTCGAGATAAGCTCAGGTGAGAACAGCTGGACCAAGGCTAAAGAGATCGATCCCAACAACGCCGTTTATTTCTACGAGCAAGCGTTGTGGATCCTGAGGCGACTCATAGAGGAGAGAGCTTCTTCGGAGGCTTGTGCTGCCGGGAGATGTACTCCCTCGGCGCCCAAGCTTCGGGACGAAGCCCGGCTCGTTCCTACCGCACTGGAATTGGATAAACTTCTGACGACCGCTGAGGAGAACGCAGCGATCAATACTTACAAGGCTTACCAGCTAAGGCTCTGGGACAAAGCGTTTGGCTTTCGGTTTCCCACGCTGGGCCCATCCGCGCGCCTGTGTAGTCTGGTGTTTGTGGAAATGCCTTTTGTGCGTTGGCCCAGCAGATCCCGACATCTTGTCAAGCAACTATGCTTTGTGGGTGACAGGCTCGCGGCGCGCAGCCAGGGTGCCCTGGCCCTGCGAATGTACTACCACGCGTACAAGCTGGGTGAACGTCTGATGACCACCACAGGCGAAAATACTACAGCGCTCAACTACATAGTTGGCGTAAGCTGTGCGACAATGGTAAACAAACGCCTTATGGAATATTGGGGCCGTCGCGCAAATGCAGCCAAGGTGGTCGAGGCCGGCCGCTTTCAAGGGTACGTTGATCGCACGTTCCATCAGCTTGCCGCCAAGAGTCGGGCAACCCGCGTGGCCCCGCTTGGCGGCAACGATACAGCCTTCATCGCATACCTTCGCTCGGCCGGCCTGACTTGGTGGTTCGGCCTGTCGGGGATCGCAATGGTGGCGTTCTCGCTGCTGTGTGCGTGTCTGTATATGCTCGGTCGGCGCAGGCGGAAACTCTCTTCACCTTCCGTGCGATTGCAGAAGGGCCCACTGCTCGCCGTGACAATTTTTCCCGTTGCCGCGTTTTTTGGGCTCGGCTTGCTGATTCCAGTCGACTTCCAGACAATGCCAAGCGCTTCGGCGGCGGCGCTGTGGGGCTTGGTCCTGACAGCTGGCTGGATCGTGGCCGTTGGCCTCGTTTCCCGCCGGGCGGCAGGACAGGCCCGCGACGTTCGCCGGTTGCCGATTGGCTGGATCTGGCCGGTAGGCGGGCTGGTAACGCTTGCCGTCGCAGCAAGCGCGATCGTCTGGGCCGAGACTCCTATCGTAACGGCCGCTGTCATTGCATGGCTGGGCACACTGGGCTGCGTGGCGATATGGCTCATCGCGGTCTTGATCAGTTGGGCGGTCCGCAAGACGCCGGCCGACCGCGCGTACCGAAGGGCTGTCAACAAGAGCTTCGCCGTCTGCACGATGTTCGTTGCGGCCGTCGCTCTGCTGGCGACCCTGGCAACTATCCCCCTGACACGCCATCACCAAGAAAGATACTTCGAAGACTTAAGGACCAGGGAGAAGGACGAGGTTCGAACTCTCATGGGCGACGATTGGGCCAAGTCCTTCCACGGCCTGGATCCCGAGGTCTTCTTGCTCGAAGCGTCACCTAAAACGCAGCCCTGAGGGCTGTCCAATACCGTCGCCCGCACTTCGGCTGAGGCAACCTATCCACGCGCGTGTCGCGCGAGAAAAACGGCTTGCCGTTTGGTGCCCCTGGTGCGAGAGGAAACGCCAAACGGCAAGCCGTCATTAGCGAGCCAGGACCCTCCAACCTGAGCGTTTATTCTTTCTTGCCTTCTTTCTTCCCTTTGTGCCACTTGCATGGCTTCCCTTGGCCGTGCCCGCGCTTTTCGCGCAGCTGCTTGCGCTGCTCGTCGGTGAGTATCTCCTGAACGATCTTTTCCCTTACCGCACGCATGATCTTGCGTTTCTCTTGGCGGGTCTCGGCGGCCTTGGCCTTTTCCCCGGCGTCTTTGCGGATCTCGGCGATCTGCTCTCTCTGCTGATCGGTCAGATCCAACCCGACAAACATTCGGCCCTTATGTCCCTTCGCACAGCACTTTGGCATCGCAGCCAGTTTTTCGCGCTGCTCGGCTGTCAGGACCTCACTGGCGATCTTGTCCCGGGCGGCCCGCATAATCTTGGCCTTGGCCTTGGGAGATTCTGCCTCCTTGGCCTGTGCTTTGGCTTCGCCGAGAATCTTCTTGACCGCCTCCTTTTGCTCGTCCGTCAGGTCGAGCTTTCGCAACGTACCTGGGAACCGTCCGGCCCACCGGTGCGCGCCCGGGAAGCGTCCGGCCCGTCGGTGCCGCCAGATCCTTGCAAAGTGCTTCTTGACCTTTGCGATCTGCTCTTCGCTCAGCTCGGCCTGTAGCTGCGTGAGGAGTTTTTCGTGGCGTTGCTTGCGCTCGACTGCGAGTTCCCTCATTCGCCCGCGAATGTTTTGGAGGGCCTCCCTGGCCTCTTTGAGCGCCTTGCGCAATACCTCGCGCCGCGCCTTGTTCTGGCGACGCCAATCGGCCATCTCCTGGCGGTGTGTTTTGAAAATCTCCTGGACCTTGGCCTCCTTTTCGCCCGTCAGTTCGAGTGATTCGATCAGCTTCTCGATCCGCTCGGCTGCACGTTTGGCCATCTCGGCCTCATCCATTTTCGCTGGCCCTGGGCCACCACACTCCTGGGTCTCGGCCCAGCAAGGCCCAGCCAGCAGGCTCACTCCAGCCAGCACCATCAAAGTTGTCACAATACACTTCATCATCGTTCCCTTTCCTTTTGCCGAACAGTGTTTCGGCTGCTTTGGACTCTGACTCTACAAACGCAAGTTCGCCGACCTTATTGCGGCCAAGATGCGAAGTCTTCGACTTTCGGGTCCGGATTGGACTTTCGTATTTCTGCGAAAAGCTGTCTGGACTTGCCCACCTGACCGGCTATCCTTATCCAAACAGCGTTTCGGAGGCATGTTGGCACAGTGTGGTCGGTCGGGGCCTTCCAGGCGCCGGACAGGAAGCGAAATTGGCCAGCAAGTACGAGCTTTTCGATCGGAGTCAACTGAAGACACTCCCGTTGGCTCAGCGGCGGCACCTGGTGGACCTTGACTTTGTCCTGGAGTTGGGCCAGGCGCCGATGCCGTTTGACGATCCTTCGTTGCCGGCCGTCGCCGATGCTGTTGCCGCGGCCGTCAAGCGCCACGCCGCCGTCGTGTTGCTGATGGGGGCACACGTGGTCAAGCAGGGCCTTAATCGCTACGTATGCGATCTCATTCGCCGTCGGTGGGTTTCAGTGGTGGCCATGAACGGGGCGGTGCCGATCCACGATTTCGAACTCGCCCGTATCGCCGCGACGTCCGAGTCGGTGCCGGAGAACATCACGGACGGGCGGTTCGGCCTGTGGAAGGAGACGGCCGAGCTGAACGATATCATTAAGGCCGGCTGCGATCAGGGTCTGGGCTGCGGCGAAGCCATAGGCAAGTTCGTTGCCGAGAGCGACTTTCCGCACAAAGACCTCTCGATCCTGGCTGCAGCCTACGAAGCAGGCGTCCCGGCCACCGTCCACGTCGGGATCGGCTACGACATTACGCACGAACATCCGAACTGTGACGGTGCGGCGCTGGGTGCAGCCAGCTACAGCGACTTCCTGATCTTGACAAAGGCCGTTGAGAATCTGGAAGGAGGTGCGGTGCTGTGCTACGGCACGGCCGTGATGGGCCCGGAAGTATATTTGAAAGCATTGTCCATGGCCCGCAACGTCGCCTGCCAGCAGGGCCGGGAGATTCGCCACTTCACCTCGGCCGTGTTCGACCTGGTGGAGCTTTCGGGCGACCTGCATATCGAAGCGCCAAAGGACACGCCTGAGTATTACTATCGACCGTTCAAGACCATCCTGGTGCGGACGGTCCGCGACGGGGGGCAAAGTTACTACGTTCGCGGCGATCACCGGGCGACGCTGCCGGCCTTGCACAAGCTGCTCGTCGAACGAATCGGCGAATGAACTTGCCCGCAGCGGGGGATGTTCTATAATCTCTAGTTGGCCCTCGTGCGGCAGATCGTATTGCCGCGGCTGGCCGAGACCCTCGGGGCGTGGCGCAGCTTGGATAGCGTGCTTGACTGGGGGTCAAGAGGTCGCGGGTTCAAATCCCGCCGCCCCGATTTGGGAGAGCCGTTGTCAGCCGATGACAGCGGCTTCTTTCTTTTGACATTTCCAGCACTTACGGCAAGGCATTCACGCCGGTCGTGCGAGCTGCTTTTCCCAGCGCGCTTGTCAGGGTTTGCTCCCGATGTGCTCGCTTGCACCAAATCTGGTGCAAGCGTTGGTGCAAGCGGCCGATCGTCGAGCGTTCCCGTCGCCCTCTGGCGCTCGGTCTGCTTGCCGTCCAACGGCAGGCTCGGCAGGGCGTCCATGGCCCCAGCGACGTCCAGAAGGCGGGGGTCCGTGTACACGTTGGCGGTCAGGCTCGGGTCGCTGTGCCGCATGGCGGCTTGCGCCGTTCGCAGCGGCACGCCGCCCTTGCTCAACAGCGTTCCAAAGGTGTGCCGGAGGGCGTGCACGTCCACGGTCCACCCTCGCCCATCCCGCTTGTCGATCCGCATCTTGCCGGTCTTGGGGTCCTTCACCTTGTGGGCAATCCCGGCCATGACCAAATCGCGGTCAAGGATCTTCACGAGCTGCTTGGGGACACTGAAAAGTGGTGTGCCCTCGGCCAGTTGCGCCGGTATCGGTTCGCCTCGCTGACGGGCTTCGTCCTGGGCTATGGCCAGCTTCTCGGCAAGCCAGGCCCGCAGGTCCGCCGCTAGGTCCGCCCGAAGCGGAATCCATGAGCCTTGCCGGTTCTTCTCGTCGGCGGCTTCGAGCCGGGCGCGTGGTGTCGGCCCGTCAAGCTCAAGTTGCCCGATGGTGAGCGAGGCAAGCTCACCCTTGCGAAGCCCGGTTAGTACGAGCGTCTTGTAAATCAAGGCCCGTTCCCGGCCGAGTCTCTCCAGCCGGGCGACGGTTTCGGGTCGGAGTTCAGCAGCCGCTTCGTCCTTGCGATTGCCCCGGCGGATCGTCATGGCGTCCAACAGCGGCCGCCGCCGAACCACGTCCAGCAGCTTGACGAGCTCCGCTTCGGTCAGTGCCCGGCGGCGACGACGTGGATCGGCCTTTTCGTTGGCTTTGGGAATCCCGGTCAGTGGGTTCGTAACAAGCCGCTTGGTCGAAACACACCAGTTGCAGAACGCCACGATTGCCACTCGGTAGGCATTGCGGCTTCTGGCGGACATGCCTTCTGTGGCCCTTGCCGCAAGCCAGCGTTCCGCGGCGACACGGTCCAGGTCCGCCAGCTTCGAGAAAGAGCAATCGGCGGCGAACCGGTCCAGATAGGCCCGCGTTGTCTTGCGGTGCTCGGCCGTCGTGCCCTTGCTCGCTATATGGTCAAGGTAGGCGTCGAAATGCCCGCTCAAAGGTGTGCCCTGGTGATCTATCATGGCGTCCTCAGCGGCAGATATAATCCCGCCCTTGACTTGCTCCGCCCGCCGCACTAGATCGGCGAGCACTTGCCGAGCGGCCTGTTCGCTGCGGCAGCCCGTCGCTGCTTCGCGGACAACGCCCAAGCCGTCACGGTACTTAGCTACGTAGGTACCCGCTTCGATCAGCAGGCGCGGCGAGCCGTCTTTGCCTGTCGTCACTTTGGCGGTTCGTGTCTTACCCTTGCCGTCCTTCCAGCGGGCGAACCGCTCACACTTGCGGGTGAACAGCTCTGCGCCCTCGGGCAGTGGTTTCGTGTAGGTCTTTTTGAATACAGTTGCCATGACTAACTCCTTATGCTCAATGCCTCTTCTGCCAGGCTTGACGTGCCGCACCCAGAGCTGTGCAGCGGATGTGCCGCAACGTCGGGTAGAAGACATGATGCTGGTTGTGCTGGAGATTCAGGGGCAGACTGATGTGTTTGATGCCTTCCTCTTCCAGTTCCCAGGCTTTCGGATGCTCTATCCAAGAGACCATTGCGTGGCTCGCCATCCAAACGCTGAGGACGGATTCGCCCTCGCCAAACGTCTTGCGTGAGCCGGACTCGTTCAGTTGCAGTGTGATGCCTAGATGATCTGCGAGGAGGCAGCCGAGAGTCATCCGCAACGTTGAACCTTCGGCCTTGCCACGGTAGTGGCTGCGAATCCGAGAGCGCAGGGTTTGGCGGCTTGGCCGTGTTCCGTTCCCTGGGGGACGCCTTGGGGAAATGCCAATGTACAAGAGGCGGAGTCCGCCATTCCTGGTTGTACCCTCAGTAGGTACGCCAGGGGGGACCTCGTCAAACCACCAAGCATAGAGCCCTGGCCCCTTGGGTGGGCGGTCAGCGAGTCCTCTGATCTTGTGCCATCGCCAGATCCGATCAGGTTTCACCACCGGTTCAAGCACGTCTGCAATTCTCATGGTCTTGCCTTTCCATCTCAAATCGATACCGAAATACGCTGCCAACCTGTCTGCCATGTCGAGTCGAAGCGATTGCTCCTTGCGAGCGAATCTCACCAGCGATTGCCGCTTCACGCCGGTTGCTTCCTCCAGCGCGATGAAGCTCTTGCCGCTCTCGCGGATTGCCTCCCGCAGCAGCGCCGTCATCGTCTTTCCAGCTGGTGCCTTTGGCGCGTTCATGTCATAATTATAACATCGACGCGCCATCTGTCAAGCGGTTTCCGGGAAAATTTGGCCGATTCTTGAAGCATATGGATCCTTGACTCTCAAGCTTACGCCTACGCCGTATGCGCGAAACTCCTGCTCGATTAGACGCCGAACGGATTCTGCAAATCGTGGCGGCACGAGTATCGAGTCATGAATCGTCAGAAACGGCAGCTCCGGCATCTCGCGAACCAGCCGCGCGCAGGCCCCGTCGATCATGATTCGAGATTCCAGCCGTTGCAGAATCAAAGGGATGATCTTGTATCCGAACTGACGCTTCAGTTGCAGGATAGCGTTCAGGAGGCACGGCCAGTACGTCTCGAACGCCTCGGTGACTGGCCCGCGAATGTGTGGCTTGCCAAAAAGAACGTCACGATACAGCTCGCGCTTAGCGTTTTCCCGACAGGGGAGATTCGCGCGTGCTTGCAACACTTCATATAATTGCCCAGATTGGCAAAATCCTGCGAAGGAAAGAACATCAGCAGAGCAACCAGCCAGAAGAGGGCGCAGGACAGCAGCGACCTCATCACCAGGCGGCGCGCCCCTTCCACTATGTTGTGCGCCTTTATATGTTGTGCATTCTGCGACGAGTTGCGGCTGAAGAAATAGTATTGCCAAGACAAGCGGCTGCGTGTTGACAACGTCAAGTTCCACAAACTCATTGCCTCGAAGGCGCAGATACGGGCGAATCCGCTTGCTCGCTCGCGTCACGATGCTGTGGACGCGAAAGCCGAAGGGATCGACCTTCAAGCCGTCGTGGTCACCATGTTCGATGGTCTGGCAAAGGTAGCGGGCATGCGAAGGGTCTACGTCGGTGTACGCAGTGAGGGCGGCGACAATCTCGCTGGCCGGCTTTGCCAGCGCCAGCTGACCCAGGTCCGCGTGCATATGTTCGAGGACTGGTTTCCGCCGCTCAATCAGTTCCCTCATAGGCCCGTCCGCGGCAGCCGAAACAAGGGATTCCCGCCAGGCCTGCATTTTTTTCCTGAGGCTTGGGTGTGCTAGGTTCAGCCGCCTGGGCGGCCCGTCGAACGCGGGAAGAATCCGATAGCCGGTTGATCGCACTTTCGGGCAGTACGGGGCGGTCTGGAGCACTCCTATCTCGCAGAGGTAGTTCTTCAGCGCCGGAAAGACACGGTTGGGAACGTATTTTGCAAGGATAGACGAATGCAGCCGAGCAAAGCCATCCGCGTCCACATCGCCCGTCCACCGCTTCGTACTGATGAAGTGCAGAAATACACGAGCGTGTTCGGTGTACCTGCTCAAGGGGCCGGGCAAGTTGTCCAGAACCAGATCGAGGTCGGCGTTGTCGGGATTATAGATTCCGCCGCCCCACTTGCGCGGCCGCTGATTCCCCGTCGCAGAAGCTGGCAGAGCCCGCAAGCGGGCAATCGAACTAGCCTTTCGTCGCATCCTGTTTTCCACTGCGGAAATCCGTTTCTCGCTCTTGGCTACTGCGGCCAATTCCGCATTCTGCGTGCTTGGCCGACCTTACCCACCACCCACCGGAAAACACGCTTGTAAGTCCTTGTAAATAAAGGGCCGAAAATCCGTAGATTGCGGAATGGGTCAGCCGATTTTGCGCTTCCTTAGCCTGTCCAGGGTTAGGCGGCGCCTTCGGGCACATTTGGGGCAGCGCACGGCTCCCTTGGGCCGCTCGCCGTTGCAGTCGGGGCAGATACGGTGAGGTTCGCGCCAGTGCCAGTATCCGCGCCTTTCAAGCTCAGCCAGCAACTGCACACATCGCCAGCACAACACAGCCTCCGGGTCACTCGCTTCTGCTACGATGACACCGCAGCGCGAGCAGCGAGAGCCTTGTGGGTTGTCCTGCATGTATTCGCTGGCCCGCTTCTCCCTCAGCCGACGCTCGGTGCCTAGGTCTGCTACAGCCGTCTGCAGGGCCATGGCAGCTCGCCACTCGGCATTTGACAGTGCAAATCTGGGGAAGCATGCTTGGCATAGCTCTCCGCGCCAAGAGAGCAACGCGCCGCAGCCGTCACATCTGATCTCCGGCGGGGGCGTGGGGTCGTCCATGCGAGACCAGTCCACGTGCTGCCAGTACCCGAATCGCTCGGCCAGCAGGCGAAGCACTCGAAGGCGCTCGGGCGGTGTCGTCCTCAGCAGCCTTTCAGCGTGCTCTCGGCGGATCTGCTCACGTGTCAGTCTGCCGCTCATCGCGCTGCCCCCGTTCGGCAGCGCGGGCATCCGTCGGCAACCCAACGCTCGATTGCCGTTCGGTTCCAACGACACAAGGCCCCGACCTTGTAGGGCCGCGGCATCTTCCCGGCATCTGCCAGCCGCCAAACGTGCCGGGCCGAACACTTCAACATTGCGGCCACGTCGTTAACGTCAATCAGAAGGGACGACTCGCGGGGCACCCGTTCCCCGCCGCCGGCATCCGCCCCGGCGGTGGCATTTGACTGTTGGTGCAGCATCGCAATATCTCCGGTTTCCAATCTGGCAGCGTGTCGGCCATTCCCTACGGCCGACCGCGCGTGCCAACCGCTTACCGGAAACCGGACCGCGCGGACCGCAAAGCGGACCAAGCCGGACCGCCCTTTTAGGGGCATGGGCGCGCAAGAAAACCCCCGCAGGCCAAAAGTATCTGCGGGGGTGGTTCATCGGGCGTTTTTTCTATTTGATCCGGTTACGGTCCGCGGTCAGTCATCAGCCGTACTGCCTTGATACTCGATTTCGTCGCCTCGCACTATCGATCTGCCGGTCTCACGGGCGGCGCGGGGCGTGTTCTTCTGTCGGCCGTGCGCTCGGCGGGCGTTCCGAACATATCGTTTCCACGTTGCCCGGCTCGGCAAGGGCTCATCGTCATTGTGTTGCTCTACCCAGTCGTAGGTTTCGTCGTCCGTGCAGTCCCCGATAACCTCCACGGCTTGGCGCCATTGACCATATACTTTGATCTCGCACGGTCGGAGCTTCAGCTCCCCAGCGGCGGTGCTGCCGGTTCCCTGCGCCTTTTCAGGAGAATCGGCCGCCATCTCTCCCCCAGCCATGGCCCCGATAGCCTCGACGCTCCGGTTAATGCGTTCAAGCCCGCGATGCTGCTCCGATTGCCAGGCAGCCAACGCCTCGGCCCCCCGACGGATCAATGTGGCCAGCTTGGAGAGATCAGGCGGGACCGGTGGCGTCTCCCGGGTTGTCGCCCGCTGAGTTGTGCCCGTTGCCGAATGCAGCCACCGCTCGTCTGAAGCTCTGTCCCTCCGGAGCCATGAGCGCACGAGATTCACATACTCCGCGATAGAGCAGGCATACTTGCGCAGATAGCTTCTTTGATCATCAGCCGACGCACAGTACTCGGCGTATTCTTTGCCTTCCACTGGTCCCTGGTAACCGAGAATGGCTTGTAGGAACTCAGTCCGCGCGGTCCAGAACTCATCGAATCTCTTGCGAAACGCAGTCGCATAGTTAACGTCGACAGCCAACTCCAGCAATTGGTAGACTTCGCCCACGCCCACAATCGGCCGAGTCAGTCCCAGGGGACCCAACAAACTCCCGTCAGGGAAGATCGTTCCCATTGCCGTGCCGACCTCCTGATCCTTGAACCACGCAAGCAAGTGCCGCTTTAGCCATGCACCCCAGTGCAGCAGGTCGTCATGCACCAGGCTCAGCAGCCCCGGGAGGTCTGCTGCATCCACCAGGCTGTCGACCTGCGCTTCGGCCGTAGCGAAGTACAGGGCCTCATCCCTTTCCCAATCGCGTTGTTCGCCGTCAACGATGCTCATTCCGCGCACCTACTAACCTGCGCCGGCCAATCTTGGGTTAGGCGGACTTCGCTGTCGATGTCTGTGATCATGGGTTCCCGGTCACCCATCGCTCCAAAATATACCACACGCAGCGCCCTACCCCAACCGCCAAACTTGTCTCGCCCGCACGCCCTGAACCTCTGGCAGCTGTTTATCTAAGGTCTGCCCCTGATTGAGAGAATCCAAAATCGGAGTATGCTGCTGCTGTTGTGAGGGGTCGCATCTTGGGGCCATGGCTATGCATCTTTCCGATTGGCCACTATTTGCCACTACTTTAGTGGCGTTCGGGCCTCTTGAATCGCTTCCGTCGCGGGTTCACATCGTGAGCTTTCGCAATTCTCGCTGCACTACTTCACACCATCCGTCGGGACGGCCTCTTGCAACACCTGGAAAGCGTTAATGTTGTGCGAACCTCGCACGCTCGTGAAAGGTGCAAATCTGTGCAGTTTCTGCCGCCAGTGTCGCCCACCCTTTGCCCTTATTTAGCCGTTCTTTACCGGTCGAAATATCTCAGCTGTGAATATACGCTGCGCCTACTCACTGGCATAGGAACATCGCTTAGCTGATTCCATTACGCCGTTGGCTTTTGCCCGAGGGTTCAGAACACAGCCCAAGACACTTCGAGGCACATCCTTGCAACCTCCAACGCCCCCGGCCGCTCATACGGCTATCTCCCCAGACAAGTGGCGAGAGCAAACACCACCCCGCCGCTCGCCCGTACATCTCCGCGCTGCCTGTTCAGGCAGATTCTACCGCGCTTCCACGGAACGTCAGAGACCGTCGATGGCAATTCAAAGCGTGCGCCGACAAGCTCTTGGCGCGTGCGGCAAAGCATCGTATCATGTGGAGGTACACTCTATGTGCGACAGCGTGGACGCAACGCAGGGATTACCCGTCAGTCCGCACTTTGTTCGCGTTTTGATTGCGACGGGGAGTAGGTACCTACGCTAAAATGCTTCACCGGGAAGCTACGAAACAACTGTCTTGACGGTGAGTTGTTCGTGGGCCTGGCTAGGGCAAGGCACCTTGTGGACCGACGGTGGCTGGACCATGATCACCACTGGCCAAAGTTAGGCGGGTTGGATGACGCCTACGGTGTAAACATTGGCCTAACTCTTACTCGGAGTGATACAGAAACCGGGGCCGGTCAAAAGGGCCAGACGGGAAGGTAATGAGCAAGCGTGGATCAGAAGGGACCGGCGTAACAGAGCTGCAGCAACGGGCGATTAATCTCTTCACGTTCCTTCGAGAGGTGGTTGCTCTCCGTTCGAAGATCGTTCGCAGCCTTGACAACTATGAGCAGGTCGTCTGGCTGGCAGATATTCCAAGGGAGCCGGAGTGCCACTGCGTTGCTTGGAATCCCGCGGCAGAGAGTGACAGTCAGACCTGGCTTGAGGTCAGGAAACCGCGCCTCCATCCTCCCCCGATTCCACCAGAACAGCTGAAGCCTTGGGTCAACCTGAACAAGCTCAAGGACTCATTTCAAGAACCACGGATATATGAACGGATTGCCGCAAAGACCCAGGACGAAGAGGATACATGGAACTCGGCCGAAGACGAGCCAGCGTCAAATAATGGCCCAGCTTTCGTTTCGCTGGAGGAGCAACCAGAAATCCGTAACCTCTGGGACGACTACGTAGCAAAGAAGTGGCGTCCTTGGGCCGAAGCAGATCGTCCAAAGAAATCAGTCCAACAAATTTATACCGACCTCTTCTCGATGTATCAGCAGCAAAAGGAGCTTGGCGAAGCCTATGAGGTTGTACTTGGCCTCGGCCAACTCAGCTGGACGGTGACATCCGGGCAGGAGGTTAATCGCCACCTGATTATCGCACAGACCGATCTGGAGTTCGATCCAAGCCGAGGCCTCATCACGGTCGGGCCTTCGACTGATGGAGCCATGCCTCGCCTCGAGCAGGACATGCTCGAGCCTACGGAGAGACCCCCAGCCAACATACAGCTAGGGATTGAAGAGCTCCTGGTGACCATCGAAGACGATGTCTGGCAAAGCGAAGGCCTGACCGCTGCCCTGAACTCATGGGTGAACTCCGCAGCCGAAGGACGGGGGGCATACGAAGCAGATCTGGAGCCTCTCAAGCAGGCTGAGCGTATCCCCAGAGTACGCCTCGCCCCGGCATTGATCCTGCGCAGACGAACACAGCGCGGAATGCTTCGTTTCTACAACCAGATTCTAGAGAAGCTCGGTAATGAAAAAGATATCCCGTCAGGTCTTATCCCATTGGTCGAAGTTGGTTGGCAGGATCGTCGGACACCCCTTCGGGATGAAGCGCGCCACGCCGACGTCCCACAGACAGAGGTCGCAGACCTCTTTTTCCCGCTGCCGTCAAACGCCGAGCAGGAGGAGATCGTCCATCGACTCGCAAGACAAAAGGGAGTGCTCGTTCAAGGCCCCCCTGGCACAGGCAAGTCACATACAATAGCGAACTTAGTCAGCCATCTGTTGGCAACGGGCAAACGAGTACTCGTAACCAGCCAGACCCCTCGCGCGTTACGCGTCCTACGAGACAAGATACCAAGTGAGATCACTGGACTTTGCGTTATCCTGCTTGGTCACGACCGTGCCTCGTTCAAGACGTTAGAGGATTCAGTGCACAGCATCACAGAGAAGCTAAATAGCTGGGATGCGCGCATAGAGAGTCGGGAAATCGGAAGACTCGCCAACGAACTAGACGAGCTAAGAAGGCGCGCGGCAGACATTGAAGCAGGTCTGCGCTCTCTTCGTGAGGCAGATAGTCGGCGCCACCCGCCGATCGCGGGCCGTTACTCTGGAACGCTCCAGTCAATTGGCCAGCGTCTCAAGGAGGAAGAAGCCGCCTTGGGATGGATATCTGATTTCGTCCTTGAAGAGACAGAACTGGGGGAGGAGCCTCCGCTCTCGAATGACGAAGCCCTGGCCTTGCTTGAGCTTCTTCGGCACTTCAACGAAGACAAAGAGCTTGAGCTTCGACAGGAAATGCCAAGCGAGGAGTCCGTCCTGGACGTCGCTGGGCTGGAGGAACTGATTCAGGCCGAACAGGCGGCGGACCGCAATTACAGAGCAGCACTACGAAAGCTGCGAGAAGATGACGTTCCAGATCTGGACGTCGAAACGACCTCGCTGAGTGAACTGCTTTCTGCCCTTGAAGACGTCGCCAGCCAGAGGCAAGAGATTGAAAAGCACGTACTGCCGTTTGTGAGGCAGCTAGCGGCAGATGTATGCGCCGAACAAGATCAGCCCTGGCGTGCACTGCTGGAACAGACCAAAGCTCGCATTCAGGCGATCGAAGTCTACCCCGAGCACATCGTAGATCTGACGGTAACGGGCTGCGACGAAGTGGACCTCGCCACTTTGCGGGAAGATGCCAACAACCTGTTGACACACTTAGAAGCTGGCGGACGCGTCAAACGCTGGTTTCGATACACGCCCCAAGTGCGCGAACGGTTGTACCTCGTGACGGATGTGAAGGTTGGCGGAAAACCATGCAAATCGATTGAGACAGCCAAGAACCTCGCCGCCTGGGCCGACCTGCGATTCCACTTCCGAAAGCTTCAGGGAATATGGTCGGGAACCATGGAGCCACCGGCGGGTGACCTGACAAGGCAGCTTGCCGCATACAAGGACTACTGTGAGCCTATCGAGTCGGCCATTGACCTTCACATTACTATCCAGCATGCTGCAGGCCTGTCTGTCAAGGCGAAGGAGCTGGCGCTGCCCACCTGGCATGATGTGGATGATATTTGCCGATTCCGAAATCAGGTTCAGGCGGTGTTGGCCAAGAGAGAACTCGAGTCACGTCGCGATGTGATAGAACGCAGCCTCGTCGACCTGCGCGCAGTGACACGCAACCTGTCCGCCCATCCCGTCGTCCTCCAGCTGGCAGGCGCGATCTCTGACCGTGATGTTGGGGAATACCAAGCAGCCTATACCAAGCTTGAGAAACTATGGAAGGATCGGCACCGCTTGAGCCAGAGGAATGCACTTCTTTCACGCTTCTGCTGTGGCGCACCTGCACTGGCCCAAGGGATCGAGTACTCACCAAGTGATGAATCCTGGCATGACCGTCTGCAAAACCTCCGGCAGAGCTGGCACTGGCTGCGAGCAGACCGGTGGTTGCAGCAGCAGATGGATCCGTCCTACTTGCAGCGGCTGATAAGAGAACGCCAAGACATCCAGGACAGAATCGGCCTCAAGATCGCCAAGCTTGCGGCCGCGAAGGCCTGGGCACATTGCATGGAGCGGATGAGTTCTGAGCAGGAAACCTACCTGAAAGCGTGGATGCAAGCGATCCGCAAAATTGGCCCGAGCAAGAGCAAGCGGGCCACTCGGTTTGGGCGAGTCGCACGAGAGAATCTTGAGAAGTGCCGATCGGCCATCCCGGCCTGGATCATGCCCATCCACAGGGTAGTTGAGAGTGTTACACCCGGAGAGAACGTGTTCGACGTGGCGATCATCGATGAGGCGAGCCAGTCAGGCGTGGAGGCTCTCTTCCTGCAATATCTGGCGAGGCAAGTTGTAGTCGTGGGCGACGACAAGCAGATCGCCCCGGACCATGTTGGCCTGAACAGAGATGACGTCGAAGCGCTTCGGCGAAGGCATATCCCGGACATCCCATTAACGGACTTCTTTGACCTCGAAAACAGTTTTTTCGACCAAGCCGTGCTGCGATACGGTAACCGCATTCGTCTCCGAGAGCACTTCCGATGCATGCCTGAGATCATCCAGTTCTCCAACAACCTGTGCTACCAAGGCGAACCCCTCATTCCCCTTCGACAGTATGGTGAACATCGATTGAAGCCCATCCAGACGACCTACGTGTCCGACGGATACGTAAAGGGATCTACCCGAAACGTTGTGAACCCGGCCGAAGCCGAGAGAATCGTGGATCAGATCGAGACATGTTGCCAGGCCTCGCAATACGCCGGTAAGACGCTCGGTGTTATTTCCCTTCTTGGAAAGCACCAGGCTCGCCTTATTGAGACGAATCTATTACAAAGAATCGGGCCTGAGGAGATTGAGAAACGACGACTGGTCTGTGGTGACGCTTACGCCTTTCAGGGGGACGAGCGCGATATCATCTTTCTGAGCCTTGTCGTCGCACCCACGGAGAATCGTCGTTTCGCCACGCTTACGAGTGAGATGTACCAGAGACGATTTAACGTTGCGACGAGCCGCGCGAAGGACCAGATGTGGCTTTTCCACAGCGTTACGCTTGATGAACTCGCCCCAAGATGCCTCAGAAGGCGACTCCTGGAATACTGTCTCGAACCCAAATTGGACCAGGATACTTCATCTGGGATTGATGTCGCTGATTTGCAGCAGTCCGCGGCATCCTCGGACCGACCGGACAGGCCCCCACCCCCGTTCGACAGCTGGTTTGAGGTTGATGTCTTCCTTCGCATACACCGCAAAGGATATCGCGTACTTCCTCAGTACGAAATGGCGGGATATAGAATCGACCTAGTCGTGGCCGGCATGAAGGGCCGTATCTGTGTGGAATGTGACGGCGATGAGTGGCACGGGCCTGACCGCTACGACTCTGACATCGCGAGGCAGAGGCAGTTGGAGAGGTGCGGCTGTAGATTTTGGCGAATCCGTGGCGGGGAGTTCTACCGCTCACCCGAAGACTCACTGACTCCACTCTGGGAATTCCTTGAGCGACACGGAATCCGCCCCGGCGCAGAAAGCGCGGTCGTGGAAGAGGATCGGCTCCTTGTTGCCGCTGTCAATGAAGGCAATGGCGACGAGGAATTTGCCTCGGCTCTTGTGGAAGCCAGGAGAGGCGTTCAAACCGAAGATGAGGTCGAGCAGGAAATCCAAGTCCCGCCACCTCCCCGAACTGAAGCGGATGATGCAGCGGCGATTGAAGAGGCACGCGAGCCGGAGACCAGCGAACTCGATGAAGAGTACGGTACGGACGGCAAGACGTTCTCGCTGTCTACCCCAGCACGGCAACAGACGCTTGTCCCCTCAGCGCAAATTCCCAAGTGGCCAGATCCGAGAACGGCGACTCAACGTGAAGTCCAGGATGCGCTGCTCAAGATTGTCAGCGCCCACGGTCCTATGCCCTGCCACTACGCTTACCAGATCTATGCCCAATATGCCGATATTGGCCGACTGTCCAAGCCGATGCGGCGCGCGCTGAACCGGGCTGCAGCCGCGGCAGTACGAGCGGGTCTGATTGAGCAAGAGAACGAGTATCAGACAAAGGATCAGATTAACCGAATCGTCCGGATAGCCGGATCGCCAAAGGTTGTCATGCGGCCAAGAGGCGATCGGACGCTCTACGACATTCCTCCCTCGGAGATCGCGGCGCTGATGTGGAATATCACCGGCAAGTCCAAAGTCGTCGGTCACTACAGCCGAGAGATTATATTCCGCAGGGTGCTGGAAGGCTACGACCTCATCCGTCTGACGGAGAAGGCAAAGGGCGTTCTGGAGGTCGCCTATCAGATCTATTGGCGAGGCGGCAGCGGTACGCAGGATACGGGGTAGCTGAACATCTCTTGGGAGGCCGCCACGTTGAAAACCGGCCCGTTACGGCGCGCCGCTCGGCCAGCCACTTGGCGATTGCTGCTCGCCGCTCCCCGAGCGGGCTAGGTGAGTCTAAGGGCTCCTCGATCTATGTTCGCCTCCTTCGTATCAGCGCCAGCCCGCCGATAGCCACGAGTACCAGCGTGGTGGATGAGTACACCCGCGAGTGCCTGACGATCGCGACGTGGCCCGGCGGTTCACGGGCCGGAAGGTCGTGCAGGTCCTCGAGGAGCTGTTCCTGCTGCGAGGCCGTCCGAAGTACTTCAGGAGCGACAACGGCCCGGAGTTCGCCCGCAGTGTGTCGGCCGCATTCCATAGGCGCTTCTCAATGGCTTCGATGTGTTCGAGTTGTGCCATGTATCACCTACTTCATCCTGTCTTTCCGCCCACGTGGTCGGCCTATAGATGAGAGCTCCGCCGGACCCACTTCGCCCCGTGGCCCTGCTCGGCACTGAATCGGCCGAAGTCAGTCCACAAACCGGCTACCACTGAGTTTACCAAGGCTAGGGACAGACAGCAATGGCCTTGGAATCCCCGCCACCTTCGCCGGTCTTGTGCGGAGGGAGCCAGTAGGTCTGGCCTACCTATCCCTCCGTCGGTGGGAAAAGCTCCCGAAGCACCGACAGGAATTCGTCTAACTCCTCTGCCGCCGCGTCCGTGAATAGCGTGTGTGCCCGAAGCCTCAGTAGGACCGGTGGCGGCGAGTGTCTCCCTAAGTCGTGCTATCCTCGAAGAACAAAGTCAACAACCGGCCACATTGCCTTCCACGCCTCGGCGAACAGAGCAACGGCGGCCCGCGATCGGATTACCGGACACTCGTAGCGGAAACGGACCTCGAAGCCGAACTGAATGTTCGATCTCTTGTTGCACAGCACCTGGTAGATGGCATCCACCCATTCGGGCTGGGACCTCGCCGCGGACCTGATCGAGCTCAAGATCGTCCTCAAGTCTGCATCGATTCGTGCGTCCACTTCTGGCACTGACCTCTGGCCCCTGTAGTGGTGCTGGGTCGCGTAGATGATGGGCTTGGCCCCTCTTGCGCGCTTCAGGACCGGCCTTAGCCCCCGTTCCACTTGGCCGACTAACTTTCTGAACCCTTCCGGGCCCACCGCCTTAAGCTTGGTGCGGAAACCGCCTTTCACTCGGTTAGGAACGGTCACGGCGGCAATCGCCCCCTCTCGGCTGATCCCTATGGTCAGGTGCGGATAGTCGGTAAAATGCTTCGCTCTGCGGGCGACCTTCAAGGGAAGGAAATCCCAGACACGGTCCTGTCCGCGACCAGTAATAGCTGGGCGGCGCCGGCCTTTGGGATCGACGCCCAACTTGACCAGGTCCGTGCGTCTTTGCAGTTCGTCGCCCAATAGCCGGATGAGGCGCTTGCCCTCCCGGTACGTGTAGGGATTGTCGTCGTCAAATCTCAGGCCGTCGAACATCGTCAGTGTCCCTCGAATGTTGTACTCTTGCGAGATCATCTTGGCCTCGAAGACTTGCATGTATTGGCAGAAAGTCAGGGCACATTTAGACCGACGTGATTTCCTGCCGAACCACCGATAAACCTCTCGCCATTCCACAAAGAAGGTATCCGGAGGCAACGTGCTTCTTGGCCGGTCTACCGCAATGAGAAGCAGCTGGGGTGCCTCAAAGCCGCGTCTTTTAGCAGTGGACCTGTGCCGCTTTAACTGCGCGATGCTAATTCCTGCCTGCACCTTGGACTCGATCAAGACTGCCCAGCCGTCGTCAGTGTAGAAACATGCGTCGGGTAGTCCTTTGGATTCAGATTCGCGAAACTCCGACTCGATGCCGGGAATCTGCTGCTCAGTCAGTCGCAGCTTGCTGGCCGGAGGGGCCGCCGCGATCCCAAGCCAACGGAAAAAGGGGCGTATGAGGCCCGGGTCAGCGTGCAGCGTGCATACTAGGGCATGTGTCAGCCTGTTCTCCGGCTGCTCGTATTGGTCGAAGATGTTCCGCACGCCCTCAGCCTCTCGACAAGCGAAGCAGTTTAACTACAGACCTCGCTGGCCGGTCATGGTACCGGTGCTCAGGGTCTTTGGCAACGAGTGAGGTCTCCCAGGACACGGGATTGTGCGGCAACCTTTACCAAGGCCCTGGTAGCGTTTTCGGCCCAGGATTGCTCTACATCGGCGGGCACGGGCGGATTCGCCGCAGGAAGTGAGACTTCTCGCCCTTCGTGGAGGGGTGAAACATACGGGCGGGCCTTCGGGTCCGCCTGTTCTCTTTGCGCAGAGGCTACGTCGGGCGAACGATGTGAGCACTCCGGAGCGATGCGTCAACCGCCAGAGCCCCTCGGAGTAGGCTTGCCGATCTCGTTGCCGTCAGCATCAGTGATGCTCAGAACCGGCCCCCCTTGGCAGGCACGGGTGATGCGGAAAAGTAGGTCGCCATTAGGCCCGCGGAAGTTGTAGTCGTGCCCACCGACCTTAAGTCTTCTCGAACTGCAGCGGGATCGAGCTTGGCTCTTCCTCGCCCTCACTGACGTACAGCAGATGCCCGGATGCAATGTCCCCTGATCTTGACAACTTCAGTAAGGCGGTTCCGTAGTTATTCACCGTTGGATCTACTGGCCGCCATTCGTACACAATGAGCCGAGTCCGCGTGACGTTGCCCACAAGATTATATTCTCGGTTCGAGCCAGGATCGAATATGGTTCCAGTGATCCTTGAACCCAATTGATTGATTTTGACTCGTTCTGGGGGAAACGTGCCGTCCGGATAGACCGCCCTATAGGAGCCATTGATCCGGGGATAGCCTAGGAAGGATATCGATCCCCAAACGAGGAAATACTTCTGTATGATGAATACGACTACCCCGGAGGCGACCGCGCCTATGGTCGGTAAAAGAAGCGAATTCAGTATCCAGCCCATGGTTCTGTCCTCCCATCTTGCTGCTTAACCGGCCACTACGGCTGAGGTCCACTGACCTCTGGCTTCGCTGAAAGGTACCGTCAAAACTGAGGATGTCAAGATACGCCACCCTTTGATGGTTACGAAGCCGAGATGTCGCCAACTGCCGTGTTCTAGTAAGCTGGCGGTGCTTTTACTCGCTGCCTTCTCGGATCATAGCACTTAACCGTCTGCCTGATCCTGCCTGTGAGCCTCCAGCAGCGCAAGAGCGCTGAGCGTAAACGCATCTTGAATCTCACCGCGGCCGACCGCTTGCCAGAGCTCTTGCACGCTGTACCAGCGCCCGCCATGAAGTCCTTCGCTTGTTTCGGCTGGCGCAGCCGGTTGGGCAAGGCTAACGCGGATCAGAAAAACAGGAACCTCGGTCATCAGGAGAGTGCTGTTGGGATAGATCTTGCCCAGCAATCTCGGCGGACCGATAGTTTCTGCTTTGAATGCTGCCTCCTCGGCGAATTCGCGCAAAGCTGTCTGTTCGGCCGACTCTTTCATCTGACCAAACCCACGAATGATTTCCAGGGCAAACACGTTGCCTGCGTAGTGATAGGCCCGGTGGAGATAGAGCTCTTCGTTTTCGTTCACCACCAGCACTGCCACGCCGCCCTGGGGTTCGCGAATGCGAAGGTGCGTGCCCTGCCGTCCGTCCGAAAATGCCACTTCGTCCATGAAGACCTGGAAGTATTGGTTCTCTGCCACTTGCTGCACGCGACGCAGGGATATTGGGCTGCCAGGAATGGGGTGAAAATCCTCTTTGTTGGCCATCGTTCTATCCTAGCTTGAAAATCAGGAGACGTTTGTCAGGAGGGTCATCGTGGCCATTGATCCAGTAGGCGGTAAGAAGTCGGATATAGGCTTCTTACCTGCTCTCGGGCTTTGCGATTTGCCCAGGAGCTCGCGAAACTCTCATAGAGGACCGAAATCGTCTCTTGCGCCAAATATGCCATCGAACCAAGACCCGAGCCGATTGCAATCCCCGGCACTAACGAATCCACTCGCCATCCGAAGAAACCCCCAAAGGTTGTACCCACTCCCTGCCAGATTCCCAACCCCAGTTTCGGCATATCCGCCGGTAGTCTGCCTCTGTTGGCTTTCTTCAGAGGTTCTCCCACGTCTTTCCACAGCCTCTCCTTGTATTGCACTATTTGATCTTCTTTTGCCGCTTGAATACGCAGCGGCTTGCCTTCAAGGCAGAAAGCGAGGAACTTCTCAAAGAACTCCTTATCGGCTTCTTCTGAAAACAGCAGCTCTACCAGCTCTCCCACGGGCCCGTGACGCCTCGGTGAATAGCTTGGATAGGCGACAGTCCGCTGGAACGCCGTCTTGGCGGCCTCGGGGCTTACCAGCTCCCCAAGCCGGATGTATCTTCCGTGAGCGGTAATATCGTTCCTGTAGTTGGGAAACCTGAAGAGATACTCCGTGTTGATCCTTGCTACCCCCTCTTCTACGTAGGGGTCCTCGATGTTTTGCAAGTCCATCCCGCCTGTCAATCCTAGCATCTCCCACATCTCCGTACGGGTCATATCCGTGCGAGCTTCCACACGCTTATCTAGTTCCCTGCGCAATTCGCTAACGAGAGCGTGGCCGAGAAATGCTTTTGCCCGTCGGTCTTTCTTAACACAGTTGATTCTTTCCAGAACAGCCTTAGCCAGCGTTTCACCTTCGGGAATTTGGGGCCATGATTCTATGATTGGCGTATGATCGTCAAGCCAGTCGGCAAGCGCCACCAGGGACGTACCTGATCGCGGAAGCGTCTCAACTAGAAGATCCAAAGCCTTGTCGAGACTGGCAGGCTCTTTCTTCTTGACGGCCAGCTTCAGTTGCTCGTTCTGTTCGACTTCCAGGCTTGAGAACGTCATAGACTTCTGAACCATCTTCGCCAGGATCTCTTTGAAGCAGCTCGTTCGACGGCGCAGGCATATCAGCTGGCCTTCGGAGATCATCTGCTTGAGGACCTCGCCAGGCTTGCCATCTTTGGGGCTCTCCCGCAGGGCGAGGCTGTCCAAAAGCATCGTGTCGGTCACTTCTGGTAAGCCGTGGAACATCTTCGTACGAAGAAGCTCCCAGACGAAGTCCTTGATGTCCCAAATACGGTTGGCGCTGTCCAGCTGTGTACAAAAGGCTCGTGGATGGTCACGGAGTTTTTCCTTAGATTTCGCTGGGTGGTCTGAATCGCCGCTGGCTTTCATCGTTATCTCCCGTATCTGGTACCCGAGGGTCAACCGACCCTAAAGACATACACATCCAGGCTACCCAAGCGTTCTTCGATCCTGGATTCCCCACATAGCTTTCGCCCAGCTTCCCCGCTGGGCAATTTGAGCCTCATGGTACTATCCCACCCCGCTTGCGCCTACCTCGGTTCTCACTTTTTCTAACGCTGAGGCATCCCGGAGGGCCGCCCGGGGAGAGGTTTCCGGGCGGAAGGATATGACCTGCACCCGATTTGTGCACCAGCCCGGATGAAAGTCGGGTCGATAAAGGGTTAGGATTTTTTTTGCCCCGCTCCGTCCTTGACCAACGCTCCGCAAAGCGGGCCAGGCTGTCCAAGATACGTTGGCCGAACCCATCAAGGTCGCCTAATTCTGCAAGCCGACGGGCCTAGTTGCAGTCAGCCCCCTACCCACCGCGTTCGGCTGAAGCATTTATGGAGCACCCCAGACGACCTTGCCGTCAGCCTCGGTCATCACGATCATAGGCTTGCCGCTTGGGAGAATGCCCACAGAGGAACGTAAACAACCGTCTTCGTCAAAAAAACCCAGCGCGACCGTTCCCTCTGGCGAAATGCCAAGCAGAGCGCGTCGGTTGCCTTCCTCGTCCAGCAACTCAAACGCCTTGGCCCCGACCACCTCTGGCTCGTAGGTGAATGCCCAGTACGCCAGCAGGGTTACTGCGACGGCTAGTAACAGTACAACGCCAGCAAGGATGTTTTCTCTTCTCATTTCCTTAGCCCCTTTCTGATCCGTGGGCAATTTTACACGGGATTGCCTGCAAGCGGAATCTCTAGGCCGACTTCTTAGCCGTCAAAAACTACCGGGGGAGTTTTTTCAGACAAGGAATCTCTTAAAAGGCATTCCCAAATTCCAGGGGAATTCTTCGGAAAAGCATGCTTTACGGACAAACACATGAGAGTGATTCTTCTCTATATATCGCGGTAGGGGGTGTTTGCCACAAAACCCCACACCCCGGGGGCCTAGTTGCAGTCAGCCGGCTACCCGGCCCGCGCTGCGGCAGAATCTAAGCGAGCTTGAAATGCCTCGTCAGTGGAGCGGTCCATCCAGCCCCGCATGGCCTTGTGTTCTATGGCTTCGCCCTCGGTGATCAGCCAGCGCGTCGCGCCTCCTAGTTGTCTCGTTTCAGCTTACATGGTCCGATGGCGGCAACAAGGAGATTCAGGTTCGACAGCACAAGTTGTTACACCGGTAGACATCTGTTGCGATGACCCCAACGCCCCGGTTCAGCGGGGGCGCGCAGCGCCATTCGCTGCAACCGGTTGTTATACGGCATGCTATTTCCAAAGAATCCACACTCCCGCCGCGACGAGGAGAAGATGCAGCAATGCCTGCATGAGTGGCCGCATTTGGACCGCTCCCGCAAAGCGCTGTGGATATCGCTGGTCGATAGCCCAGACACTCGGCCACGCCTTCTCGAGTATGTCCTTGGCTCGTTGTCCATGGACGTGGTTCGAGCTATTGACTCTCCATAAATAGAGAACTGCAACCAAGTTCACGAAAATCATGAGGCCGATGACCAGTTGCCACGGAAGAACGGGATCAGTCGTGTCGGTACCGGAAAGGAATGTGAACACCGCGGCCGTGAGGACGAACACACCGCCGGACATCTTGAAAGCCTGGTCTTCCAGGCAACTCATCCGGTCGTACTGATGTTCGTAATACGTCTTGGCGCCCTCGCCTTCGTTTGCCAAGTCGTGCTTTGGCACCTCAGAAACGGGAGGGGCAACGTGAGTCTTGAGAATCGTGCCAGGCAGCGCACCTTGATTGTACCGCTGCCGGACGGATGCGTCTTCGGATGCGCGAGAGTAGAGGCTGAGGCAGAGGTCATTTGAGCGAATGGCGACGTCGGATGGACTGAAGGTGTACGGAGATGCACCTCGGAGTGTGAGGAAGCAGGCGCGCAAAACGGCCCTGTACTTGGACTGAGGCTTCTTCGGGGAAGAAAGGATGGGAGACGGACAGTGGTCACGAGGTGCCAAGCTTAGCGTGCAAGTCGATAGGTCAAGGAGAGCCTCTCCCTCGTCCCCCACAATCAGCACCCTTCGCTGGTTTGCGTTGGGAAGGACGTACTTGCCTACACATAGGACGATCAGGACCCCTGTAGACGTGGTAAACGCCAGCTCTGCATATGTCTCCGGAACGAACTGGACAGGGACCCCATACGTGCTCTCGGCATAGCGCACAAAACTGTCACACACAGCAGTGCCAACCGCGAGACCGGAGGCAGGCGGTATTCGTCCGAGCGACCCTTCCAGAGCATAGAGTGGAGCTAGGGCGTGGATGGCAAGGTCCAGAATGACGCCGATGCCTACCCTACTATCGGCAAACTGCAAGCCTCGGTGTTCGAAGCGCCCCGTGGCACCTTCTCCCTCAAGAACATCGGCGAAAACCATCCGCGGACGTCCGATGCTCTGCAGAATCCCCAGTGTGTCCTCGAGTGTTCTGCCGTCCGCTTCAACCTGCAGGTATCCCGATTCGCGGATGTAGAAGCTGTCAGGCTTTAATTGCCCCGCAGCATGGAGAAGTGGAGCCGCCTTCATCATCAGATAGTACTCCGCCAAAGCGATTTGGTGAGGATTGGCGCTGACGAGCTCGCGCACCGCCGACAGCCCCGATGGCTTGATGGCATACGGCTTCTCCAAGATGACCCTGAACCCCCCGCCCACCAGGTCGCGTGCATCGCTAGCATGCCAGTCATGGGAGTGTGCGAGGAGCACTACGGGGTCCTGATTTCGGAACGCCTTAAGGCAAGTGACTAACGATTGCCCCGTCTGCCGCAGGACATGCGGAACGGAGTGCCCAGGACTCACAAAGTCACAGTTAAGAGGCCTGCGGTCTACTGTCGCAACGAGCTTTACTTCCTCCGCGGCTCCCATAGTGACCAGAGTGGGGGCCACGTTTACCCGGTAATGCTCACCGCAGCCAACGACGATTAAGTTCTCCATCTTCTCTCACCTCTGGAATTCGTGTAGCGCTCGGGGGCGAGTGCCGTGTAACTATGCTTAGGCCGACCGGCCTAACACCCCAAACCCGGCTTGGAGTGCCGCATGAGAACCTCCATATCAAAGCGCATTGACCGGGCTGCAAACCCCGGTCGATCCGTGGTTGAGGACATGCGTGCGGGCCTCCGCTCATGCTCCTATATGCCTCTCCCACGTTGTCATGCGTTTCCCGCAATGGCAACACTCCCGTCGGCGGATGAGTTTCCCACCCCATCCCCGGCGCGTGTAGATTATACGGAAGTGCTTGCAGCCGCGACATGTTTAATACCGCCAAGGGTCATGCAATTTGTTTCGACATTCGATGACCTCATGCATGGAACGATCCATTCGAGCCCGGAGGGGCCACCCCCTACCTCCCGCGTTCGGCCAGCCAGTCGGGCATTTTGTCTGGCCTACCCTCGGCAGCTTGAAGGATGGCTTGTCCAATGGTCGTTGCGTCGGCAAGTGGAAAAATGAAGCCCCGGCGTTTGTCGGGGTACCAGACGCCGAGTTTGCGGTGCCTGTGCCAGACGCGGAGACGGACATACTCCCGCCCGCCGTGTCGTCTGCGATAGACCAGAATGGCTCGGCTGTCGCATTGTTCGACACAGGCCATGAAATGGTCTTGGGTTCTGAGAATGTCGGGCTTTTCAGTCATCGCTACGTACCCCCTTACCCCCATTTCGCACCGGCTTCTTGCCTTTCGCAACTCGTTTGCGGACAAGCATTCGGGCGATTGCCAGGCGCTCGGTCGAGTCAAGCTCGGCGATAACCTCAGCTCGTTGGTCGGTTGGCAGGTCGGCCAGAAGGTCGGCGATCACTTCCAGCCGGTCGGCCTGGTTTGACACGTTTTCAGCGGCGCTGGTGCAAGCACTGGTGCAAGCGCCGTCCCGGCCACTCGCAAGTGGTGTATCGTCCGTGCCTTCCGACTCACCCCCCGCAGACTGGGGGTCAAGAGGTCGCGGGTTCAAATCCCGCCGCCCCGATGAAAAAACCCTCTTTTTCGGGGGTTTTTTCATTGTCGCAGGCCCCCAACTGGTCAGAAATGGACACTTCTGGACACTCAAAACCACGATTCTGGGCAATAACTTGGTTTGGACCCTGTACGGGCATGTCGTTCGTGCCTGTTCGCAGAGGCGCTATCTTTCCATTCGCGCCGGGCCGTTCGTCAAGAAGACTCGGAAGTTCGTTGACGGCCCGTGATGTATCCAAGATCCTCGGATCGGTGTAGATGCCCATCGTCAACCGCACGTCAGTGTGCCGCATAAGTTCCATCGCTACACGTGGGGCAACTCCCGCCTTGGCAAGCATGGTTCCGTATGTAACCCGAAGGCCATGGAAGTCGGCGACGCGACCGCTGGCGTCGATGTGCGGGATACCCGCGCCCTCCAGATCTCGCTTGAACATGGCCATCTTTGGGATAGACGGGAAGACCCGATCCGTCGGCTCAGCATCGGCCGGCTTGGCAGCTCGCAGCTCGGCAGCCACGTCATTCCGCAGGGGGATCGTATCCGCCCGGTAAGCCTTCGTTGTAGAAGCCCTCAGAACGATTCTGAGAGGCTTTTCGTCTGGGTTGATGCAGAGGTCGCCCCATTGCAATTGACGCAATTCTGAACGCCTCAGGCCACTGGAGAGGGCCGTCAGATAGACAAGCCGGCGAGGGCCCGCAACGGCAAGCAGTCGTGTTGCTTCGTCGATTGTCAGTGCACGCCGGTGGTATCTCTTCTCGACGTCCTTGGTCTTGGTGACGCAGACAAGCGGATTCGCTGCCAGACGAAGGGTCTTCACGCACCAGTTGCAAAAGCCCTTGGCCGCGGCCAGATATTCATTCTGCGTTTTCCCTGCCTTGCCCTCGGCTTTCAATGTCCCCAGGTACCGGCTCATGGAATCTGGCGTTATCTGGCGAAGGGTCTCCCAACCACAGGCGGCGGCGGTTTTCCGAAGGCGGCTATCCAAGAGCTCGTAATGCTTGGGCGATCGGCCGGCCCGTTCCAGATCGGCGATGAACGCCTCGATGTGCTCCGTAAGGGGCGCGGTCAGATGGCTGCTATCGACTACACGGACGCCTGCGGCGGCCTGCTCGGCTTCACGCTCCCGTCTGGCCGCCTCCTGTTCCGTGGCGAGCTTGTCCTTGAAGCCTTTCTGTCGGCGTATCGTCCCATCGGGGAGGCGATATTTCATCCACCATGTCCTCTGCTGGCAGACCATCACCGATTCGCCGGACTTCCTGCTACGCTTGATCGGCCGGACGTGCTTCTTGCCTTTGCCGTCCACGTGCCGCACCGCAGCACGGCCGTTGAGCTTGCAACGGGCCGCCCCCGGTGGGATTGATCGCGTATAGGTTGGCTTGTAGACGCTTGCCATGCCGCTTTACCCTGACCTCTCTATCTCTAGCGTAGCATCGCGCGACCCTCGGGCGTATGCGGGGAACCGACATTCGCGCAGGCACGCTCAGCTTCCGGTCGTCGCTGCTGCTGCGAAAGGCTGGGAGCTTTCAAGCTTGTCAATCGAACGCTTCCCTTCTTGCGAAGGTCGGAGGGCGGAAACTGGATCATCAGCCGCGATTCGCTGATTCGTGATACAACGCGTGGATCGAGCGCTTCCGCGAGCTCATCTGGCGAAAAGTTGCTGGTGAGCAGCAGTGCTAAGCCGTTGGCGTGCCGGGCCTCGATTAGGTTGCAGACTTCGCCAGCTGCCCAAGGAGTCAGCCGTGTGCTCGCTAGGTCGTCGTACACGAGCATTGGCACGCGAGCCGGGTCGTTTGGCGGAAGTATCCGGGGCGAGACAGGGCGGGCGTCACTCCTAAAGCCCGCTTTCAGCCCATCCAAGTACTGCCGTTCGGCCACAAATCGAATCGCTCTCAACGGCAGAATCCCCTGCTCCAGGATGTGCCTGACCATCGCGACCGCCAAGGTGGTCTTCCCGGTTCCTGTGGTGCCGGTTAGGTACATGATTCCGCTTGGTAATTCGGTCCACTTGCGGGCAGCCGCTATGATCCAGTCAGGCAAATCCCGGCACAGCTCGAAGCTTGCAGCTCGCCAGTGCGCCGGCACACCGACTCGTTCTAGGGCGCCAGGCACATCAGCCCGCACGGCATCAAGGGCGGCACGCCGAGCGGTATCGGCTCGCTGGCGTTCATCTTCACGGCGGCAAGCTTCCTCGGCCTCGATGCACCCTTCGCAGGCCAAACGCAGGCCAAAGGCAGCCGGATCCACCTCGACTAGGATGGGTCGGCCACACACCCGGCACGGCACTTCCTTCTGTCCTTGAGCCTCCGGGGGTATCGCTGGCGTAGCGGCTTGGTCGGCAACGCCCATCCGCCGTCGGCCGTTTTCTTGAACCTCTCTGAGTTTGCCTACTGTCTCGTCCATGGCATCCTACTCCTTCCGCAGGAGATAGTCGTAGCTTTCGACGGCCTTGGCCGGCGTGAATGTGCCATGCTTGCCCGCCGCCGCATTCGCTTTGGGGCGGAACAGGCCGATCCAACCGCATTCAATGCTTCGCTCGATCATGCGGACGGCTGTCTCTGGCCCCACTGCTGCCAGCAGCGCCAGCTGTCGGCGAGCCGTGCTGGGGGTGAGCTTCTTGGGGACCTCCTTGCGGTATTGATTCCACTCACGCCATGCTGCCTTAAATGCCGAGTTACACAAGCCTCGGTGTTCCCTGAGGAGGTCCGCAAAGGGCAGGCCATCTGAGGCTGTGCCGTTCGACGGTGCGGTGCCGTGACGTTTCCTATTGGGGCGAGGAGAAGGGTTAGGGCTTGGGTAAGAATCAGTCTGGCCAGCAGATCCCTGAGGACAGTGAATAGATGGCTGTGAGCGCCCAGCAGACTTCTGGTTATCCGCAGGAATCTGGACGTTGGATTCCTGCCGCTTGACAGGAGTCTCGGAGATAAACTTCTGGAGGGGCAGGATGCGATATTGCTTTGCCCCGTGGCGTCCCCGCCTGGCTACCTCGATATAGCGACCTTCCGCCGCTGTCGTCGCATTGCGAAACGTCTGCCTCGAGATGCCGAACTCTCGGCAGGTGGACTTATAGTCAGCCCACGCAAGGCGACTTCTTCCGTCGGCCTTGAGGATAATGGCGGCGGCGGCCAGCTTCTGAGCGTGACGCGGCTTTCCCGCTGGGCCGCCAAATGCGCTGTCGGCCAAGATCGCACGGATAATCCGGAGTGCTTCCACAGGCGTTAGACCACCGTCCCTGTATGTGGCCATCTTGCCTTTCATCCCGTTTGGCCTCCTTCAAGCCACCGCAGAACGCGTTCTCGCTTCCATCGGCGACCCTTCACGCTTCCCGTTCCGGAAACGTTGAGGTCAGCGGAAGGAAGTCTTCCGTTAGCAAGCAGCCGCTGTACGCACTTCTTGGACGCGCAGAGCAGATGAGCGAGACCGGTCAGATCAAGATACTCTGGCGCCCAAGAAGGGCCATGCTCACCCTGCGTTCCTCTCATTGGCCGTCCCCCTTGGAAGCTCGTTCTGCGAGTGCTCGCTCAACGGCTTTGGGGTTGAACATAAGGCGACGGCCGACGCGGAGATTCGCAATCCTGCCAGCTAGGGCTTCTGCCTTCAGCCATCTCGCTGGGAGCTTCAGCAACCGCGCCAGGGCGACGAAATTGAGAAGTTGATTTTCCACGCCCATATTGTCTCGGGCGCGGTGTGCGCGAAGTGGTGGCTAAGTTGTGATTTTTCCGTGATTATTCCGTGATTCTTGGTCCCCTGGTGGGTTTAGCTTATACGTCCCCTTCTGCGCTGAGACGATCATTGTCCCCCACGCAGGGTGCATTCCCTTTCCGCTGCGATTGCGAAACACATGCGTGAGCCGGAAGCTATCGCTGGTACTTTCAACCTTCTCCCCGATCGTCTTTTCGCTCAGTGAATGACCGCCTTTTTCCCATTCGCACCACAAGGCCTTTATGGCCTGAACCTGCTGGCCCTTGGCGAACTGGTACTTTCTCCCGAACCAGTTGACGGACGTGAAATCCTCGCTATGCGTAGTCAGCTCTGCCGTCGTCGGTGGCGGAGGATGAGCCGTGCGGCCCAGGCTGGGCTCGCCGACTTTCTCGCGGATGGGCTTGTTAGCATCGGTATCTTTGGTCAGAACCAGTGCCGTTTCCTCGTCGATAAGATCGCCAATAATCTGGCAGGCACGACGAAAAACCGAAACGGTAGGCCCTAGTACGGGGACGGTAAACAGGTGCCTTCGGTACTCTACTAACCATTTCTTGATTGCGGCCCAGAAAAACGGACCGAATTCCCCTTCTTTCTGCTGCTCAAATATGTCTAGCAACTGCTTGTCGTCATTGAATGCCCCTAGTTGAATAGCGGCCGCAAGAAGGCGCCCGGCTTTCGTGAAGAACATGTCCCGCAGATCCAGACGATGGTTTGCTTGTATTTCCTCTGGGAGACTTCGCAGCGACTCCGCTATGCGGCGTAATTCTAGGCTTCTTCTCCGATTTTCCGTCGACACTTCTATACCCACCTCTCGCCGGGCGGGTCCGGGCGGGATCGCGAGAGGTGGGCAAAAGCCGCGACCGCCGCTCGGACTCGTTGGCTGTCCGCCGGCCGACGGGTCAGCTGTCCCGACGCTCAATAGCCTATCAGATTGCAGTTAGCTTGTCAGGGAGGAGATACCCGTTTGGTTGGGGGACGGAAGGGGGCGGCCGTAGCTGTGACGTGATGACCATTGGGCGAAGCGACGGGTCCTCTTAAACGCCTGCTTCCAGATGTCGAGGAGCATTCCCGGCGTGGTGGTTCGGTCCTCGAACCTCTTGAGTGTGGAGTGGTCCGGTACGGTTTTCAGGCTTAGAATCCGGCATAGCTTCGGCGATTGCTCCAGCGTTCTAGCAACGCCCCGATACGTCATCCCAAGCTGCGTTTTCATCGCTATGCATACGGCTAGCTGCGGCTGAGTAAACTTGCGGGGGCTGAATGGGCTGGAATATGGCGGCAGCAGCCTTGAAGCGATTCTCAGGGCGAAGGCGGCCATCACGACCGTGTAGTCAGCTGTGCCGTCGGCTCGGACCGTAAGAACCAAGAACTGAGGGGTTTTCAACAAGGGCCGGGGAATCGGCCTTTCTCTCCGGAGATCATATATTTTCGATGGTCCTATCATGTTCGTATGCGCCCCTGATGTCGTGGATTTAGCACGTGATGACGCAATTCTAGCACTGGCATCCATCGTTACGAGGAACGCTTGTCAATATCATAATACATATCATTGTCAATATAAGGTTTCTGTCCAACATCCGACAAGTACGCCTTCTGTCGGCCTGGCGAGCGGCGCGGCCACAACTGGTACGTCCCGAACGTCAGCCGCTCGAACGAGTTCCGGCACGTTGCCATTGACACGAACTACCGGAAGACCTTCGTGCATGCCCGGCTGGCGACCGCCCCAGGGGATCGAGGCTGCTTGACGCTGTACGGCGGCAAGCCTGAAGAGCACCGGCTCTTCGCCGAGCATCCCGAGGGGTCGGGACCGAGACGTGGGTCGCAACGGAGGGACATGGAAGGACGGTCCATCCCGGTGCGCCGGGAGCGGCTAAAGCCGGCGAAGCCAGACAACCGTTGGTTCGACTGCCTCGTCGGTTGCGCCGTCGGGGCGTCCATGTGCAGAGTCCTGCTAGGCACTGAGCGCGAAGCCACTGCCCCGCGCAAGCGTGTCAAGCTCTCCGACCTTCAGACCCGCAGGAGGAAGTAGGCATGAGTACGGGGACGAAGAAGCAGGAGGACACCAAGGGACCGGTCTGCCGCTATTGCGGTTGTGGACAGTTTCGAGTACCCTGCACCCGCCCGGTGAGGAGCAAGCCTATCATGAGACGTCAACAGTGCCATTACGGTGGTAAGCGGACAAGGGCTTGGGAGCGTGTGGGCTATTGGGCTGCCCCATCAGGACAGGCAACGACTAGGATCTTAGCGCCAACTTCGTCCCCGCTGATCGTGGCCAGCGCAAGGGCGAGGCGCAAGGGGCCGTGATATGGAAACGAACAGAGAGGTGCTGGCCGACGGGCTTCGTGGGCTCTCTAGGCTTCCTGAAGATATCGATCCGGCCACGGAGGCCGAGCACATCGAGGCTCTCATAACGGGCGAGCTTTCGGGCTTCCTGACTGACTACGTCGAACCTATCGTCATAGGCGCCGGTGGTTCAGGGATCGTCCTGCGCGCCACCTACGCGCCCTTTGGCACACGACGCGCAATCAAGCTCCCGCGGCGACGGCAATATACTTCTGATCGTCCGGAGGACCAACCTCCAGAGGTCGACCCCGAGATGCACGCCTTGTCGAAAATATCCCACAAAAACATCACCCGGCTCTATGACTTCGAAGCCCTCAGCCAGGGCCGAGGATTCTGCTATATCACCGAATACGTCGACTCACCGAGGCCCTTGCACACTTACGCCGAGAGCCTTTGCGCCGACGATCGTTGCCGCCAGAGCGATCACATCCTGGGCACCCAGTTGCGGCGTCTGGCCTCAATCGTGCATGAGATCGTGGACGCCATACGTTACATGCACGACGTCGCGAAGCTCTTACATTTCGATCTGAAGCCCGACAATATCCTTGTTTCTGACAGTGGCCGGCCTTTCGTTACTGACCTAGGCTTCGCTCGGGACCTAACTCGCTACGCGCCAGAAGACATGGTAAGGGTCGGCTTCACCTGGAAATATGCCCATCCGAGCCTTACTGACCCGTACCGTGGCGGCCGCGTGACACAGAGCCCTGCAAAATCCAAGAACGAGATACCGGCGACTCAGCTGCAGCCCGTGATAGACCTATTCGCCTTTGGGCGAACGCTCCAGGAGGTGCTGAAGAGCGCTGAGCGCGACTACGGTGCGAGCATCTACTCCCTCTATGCCTTCAACTACCTTCACATTGTTGCTTGCCTTTGCCTAGATGGTCGAAACGCCCCAAATGGGCGCACGGGAACTGATCGATGCTTCGTTTCGGATCAAGCGCTTGGCATGCCTGTTTCTCTCTTTGGCGAGCATCGGTTCCTTTCGTTTGCCGGCGTGGCAACAGCCCTAGAGCGATTGCTCGGACTGCGAAGGATAGAGGATGAAGTCCCTGAGCTGAACTCGTGGTCAGGGACGAACATCAATGTATCGGATCTGGGCATTACTACGTTTACCCCTCGGATCAAATCAGTGCTGGAGCACCCGACGGTAAAGCGCCTCTCGGACGAGCTTCAGTTGGGCATGCTGGAGACGATCTATCCGACTGCCACTCACACCCGTCTCCATCACTCACTTGGGGTCTACCATGCGGTCACCCAGTACCTGATTGCTCTGTACTACGATCCCGATAATCCGACGTTCCGGATCTTGTTAACAGAAGACTACGCCAAGCGGGCCATGGTCGCGGCGCTTGTCCATGACCTCGGCCAGTCCACGTTTGGGCACGAGATGGAGGAGCTGGACAATGATCTCTTCTCGCACGTGAAGATCGGCGAGGCCATTTTGACGACGGACAACACACGGGACCGGCAAGATCGCCAGCTAAGGGCGATCATAGAGGGCAATGAGCATGACTGCTGGGGAGTGCAGGTTGATGATGTCGTCAACTTGCTGCGAGGAGAGACGAGTAGTCCGTTTGAAGCAGTGCTCTGCGACATTCTCGACGGGCAACTTGATGCGGATAAGATGGATTTCCTTGCGAGGGACTCCGTTGAGTGTCGCGTGCCGTACGCGCACGGAGTGGATATCAGTCGTTTTCTGAGGATGCTGACGACTACGGCGAGAGAGGAGACGGGAAGGCCGAGACTCCGTTTGGCAGTGAAGCGCAAAGGCTCGGCGAGCGCGGAAGGCTTTGCACTAGCTCGGTACCAGATGTACCAAGCGGTTTACTGGCACCATACGTTCAGGGCCATCAAGGCCATGCTGATGACTGTTGCGAGCGCCGTGAGGGGACGCTTCGATGCGGGGGACCCATTCAGAGACCGGGCGATTCTCCACGCATATGTTAACTTCGTCATTGGTGTTGCGGCCAACACAACATCGAGAGCTGCTACAGGGGACACGGCAAGGAAGATTCGGGAGTTGCTCGCCAAGCGAGAACAACCAGCAAGCGTAGGCACGCATTCGAGTGACAGGACGCTGACCTTCTTCTACAGATTGGCAGACGGAAAGGATAGGAGGCTCGTCGAGGACTTGTGCACGCGCAACTACTACAAACGGCTCTTTGAGGTGCCCTTGGGCGCGCTGGCTGAGGACTCATGGATGGGCTTGCGCGATAACTTTCTAGGCCCGCAGCGCTTGGAGTTCCAGAATCATGTCAACAGCGTTCTGGTCAACCTGTTGCGTACGGCGATCCAGGATGCGAGCCAAGCGCGCGAGTCCCTCAGGAGGGATAGGACCCTTGAAGAGATGGAGGAAATCGCCGGTTCATCCCATTGCTTCCTGGTTGATTTGCCGACGAGAGGTTGGACTGCCGGCGGAGACGCCCCGTTGTTCGTGAGTGACTACAAGCGAAGATACTTCAGAGCCGATGCGGGGGGAGCCGAAGGCTTCGAGATGAGTTCGCTGTGGTCAAGGCATCTGAGCGGCATGATGAGGGAGATCGCTTTCTTCCGGGTGTTCTGCGAGCCTCGACTGCACCGCATCTTGACCAGAGTTCTGTCGGCCAATGAGATAGACAACGCCATGGTAGAGGCTGTTCCGGGGCTCAGGAGAAGGGTATGACGCCTTCTTGGTCGCTCTCGCCGATCCGTCCCAAGACAATTCGACTCGAAGCTACCGAGGTTGTGACCACGTGCGCAAGGTTTCTCTGAGTTCGGCCAGTGAACTCACCATTCTGAGGCTGCAGGAAATCATGAGGTTCACTTGGCGTCCTCGGTTGTCTTCGCGTATCCCGAGCAGTTCCTTGTCCCGTGCGTAGGCGAACCCCAGCTCCCAAGCAGTTCCGGAGTCCACGTCTGGGCCGTTGAGAACAGCCACAACTCGCTGCGAGTGCTCCAGCATCTTGAGATCCGACTCGAAGATGCGATGAGCGACTTCTTCCTGGGCCATGGCGAAACCACTGTCGCGGTGCGGTAGGTGGGTAGTCAAGCCAAACTCGCGGCACATGCCATCAATCCGCTCTAGGTATGCCCGCTCATCCGGCGTGAAGAGGGGCCCGGCTATGTAGACATCGCGACAGTCATCGGCCTTCTCTGAACGTGTGACTGCGTCCATCGCTTGTCCCTCGACGGGTTCTGACCAAGAAGGCGTCTGCATAAGCAGCCTGGACAATGCACCGCCCGCTGCTCGATTGTGTCCATATCTGTAACAAGATTCGGCTACAAGCGTGTGGATTCTTGAAGCCGAAGCAGGGTTCTGCGAAGATGCGAGGGAGGGAACCCGAGGGTTCTCTGACGACAGGGGTCCGGCGCGAAGTCCAGCGCTTGCCGTCAGATGCCATTGTTGCCCAGGAAACAGGCTCGGCCGAGCCTGAGTTCTTGGAGAGAACTGAAGCCCCACCTTCACCTGCGCAGGTGTGGAGGCGGGGCTTTTTTCTTGGGGCAAGAGAGAAGAAATGGCCGAGGACCTGGACAACACGATCCGCGAGAACGCCGCAGGCCCCAAGCAGGCCAGCGCGGACGGCGTGAGTACGCAGCAGCACTCGCTGGCCGACCAGATCGCTGCCTCCCCATCTTCCTCTCGTTAATGTGAGTGGTTGGAGCCTTTCATTCAAGGTAGTGCGAAAATAGGGGCATGTCACGTCTTGCGGAATTCCCGATGTGAGGAGAATCTCTATTTTCTTCTTGACAAAGGACTAATGGGAGTTGTAATAAGCAAGTTCTTAATCTTCCGGGGCGGCGGGGTTGTGTCGAGCCCGGGGCAAGTTTCTCGCTGATCAAAGATCGGAGTCTAGAAAGGGAGCAAGGCATGATATCCTTGGGCTTCTTTCAGCGCGCAATTCGGAATGCTCGAAGGGTGGCCGATTCTCTTCTCCCGGTGGGCAGCTATGGTCGCGAGCGGCAACATACAGCTAACGTCGAACAGCTCGAGCCCCGACTGATGTTGAATAGCACGCCCGTGCTGGATCCCCTCAGTGACATCGAAGCCAATGAGGGGGACTTAATCACAGTCGATGTGACCTTCTACGACGACGACCCCTTGGATACGCATAATGCGACCATCAATTGGGGCGATAACACTCCGGTCGATTCTTTTGATCTTAACGCATCCGAGTTTGCGTTTTCTGGCACGCATACTTATTCGGATGACGCGGTGTATACGGTCACTGTCACTGTCGAAGACGAAGTCCCAGCATCCGACACCGAAACCTTCCAAGCCACCATTGACAACTTAGCTCCGACGATAGTGGCCACTGGAGCGAGCAATGTCAACGAAGGTTTTGCGTACACGCTGTTTGTCTCGGCTGATGATCCTGGTGATGACGACGAACCTGACATCACCTGGACGATTGATTGGGGTGACGGGCAGCCACCTACAACGGCCACAGGAGCTAACCCAGGTGCCCAGCCATATACTTATGCCGACGGCCCTGCGGCCTATCAGATATCTATCACCGCAAATGACGGCGACGGCGGGCAAACGACCAAATTCTTGTCCTTGGATCTAAGCTTCGGATATGACGGGAAGGTCATCACGGATCTCGGGGGCCTCGACGAAGCCCATGCCGTGGTGATTCAGCCCGACGGCAAGATCTTGGTCGCCGGGGTCACTACAGTGGATTATCCCCGCGAGGCTGCCCTGGTACGATATAACCTCGACGGCAGCCCGGACCACACCTTTGGTTCGGAAGGTATCGTAGTCGATTCGACCGTAGGGTACGCCGAGATTCTCGACATGACACTGCAGTCCGACGGCCGAATTGTGGTCGCGGGCAATGCAGGAAACCAGTTTGTAGTAGCCCGTTACAACACTGACGGGACCTTGGACGACGGCGGGCCAGACGACTCCACACCAGGGGACTCGTTCGGGACCGACGGCACGTCTCATGTCGACTTTGGCTTTAGGGGCCAGGATCTACCACTCGGCATGAAGGTTGATTCTAACGATGGGATCTGGGTGGCTGGCGATATATCTGGCGCCCAAGGATGGGATTTCTGTTTGCTGCACTTCGATTCCCAAGGCCAACTAGATACCAATTTCAATTATCCCGACGGGTATGTGTCGACCGACCTAGGTGGCGATGACGTTGCCCACGACGTAGTGGTTCAACCAGACGGTAAGATTCTGGTCGTGGGGGAGGCGACAACAACTCAGTGGGAAGCCTTTGGTCTGGTCCGTTATCAGAGCGATGGGACCCTGGATGACACCTTTGATACGGACGGGAAAGTTCTCACGGAGTTTGGCACGGCAACGAGCGTCGCTTTGCAGGACGACGGCAAGATCGTGGTAGCTGGCAGCGCGGGCGGCGATTTAGCCTTGGCTCGCTACACTTCCAACGGGGCCTTGGATGTAGGTTTCGGCGGCGGCGACGGCAAGGTGACCGTAGACTTCGGCGGGACGGACTCCTTCTGGAGCGTTTCTATCCAGGAGGATGGAAAGATCGTTGTCGGGGGGCATACGACTGGTTCCAGCACCCGTGAGTTTGCCCTGGCTCGTTTCGGACCCGACGGCACGCTGGACCCGACTTTCGGTGACGGCGGAAAGCTTACAGTTGATTTCTACGGGAATGAGGACTTCTCCTATGACATAGCCATTCAGCCAGATGGTCGAATCGTGGCGGTTGGGCGGAGCATTTGGGACTTTGCCATCACGCGTGTCGGCTTCTTGGCCGTCCACGATGTGGCCCCGACGCTGGACATTGACGCACCGGACACGGTGGTTGACTGGGGTGAAGACTTCGCATTCAGCGTCAGCGCGCGAGATCCCGGGGACGAAACGATTACAGGTTGGACGATCGATTGGGGAGTCGGCGAAGAACCAACACTCATTGGACCAACGAATTATGATGAATTGGTTCCCGTGGATCCTCATCATTACGCGGCCGCCACTTCTCCTACAAACTATACCGTTGCGATAACCGTTCACACTGACGAGGGCGACTTCCAAGCCGCTCCGTTCGAGGTGGCTGTCACAGCTTTCGACTGGCGTTTCGATGAACGCGGCGGTAGCGCGGTACCTGGGGCGACCCAGCTCGACCTGATAAGCGGTAACTTGCGCCTGACGGAAGGAGATTCCTTCGTATCGGCTTTGATGCGCCCCATTGTAATCGACAACCCAACGGGCAATTATGAACTCGTCAGCTATGACAGTTTCTCCCTGGACGAATCCGATACTTCCGAATGGATCAACGACGCGTTTGAAATCGCTTTGCTCGGCACCGACGGGCGATCCTTGGTTCCGACGATAGGTCCCGGCCGGGATGCGCTGTTCAACGCCACGGAAAGTTTGTCGGGTCTTCTTCTGGCCGAGGGCGTTACTCATACAAGCGGCACCGTCGATACCATCTCCGTGGATGTCTCGCACCTGGAGGCCGGCACGCAAGCTCTTCTGGTGCTCCGGCTGATCAACAACGATGCCGACACAGGTTCATGGGTAGACATTCCGTTCATACAGGCGAGCGTCGGCTTCGGGGCCAGCCCAATCAACGAGGGGGACCAGTACACGCTGAGCCTCTCGGCAAGCAGCCCTTACGCGAGCGACATGAACGGATGGGAAATTGATTGGGCCGACGGCGTTGTCGATTCCGCCATCCCGATCACAGAAACGACAGCTTCGCACTACTTCGCTGATGACGGCAATAATACCAACGGAAGCGGTAGTTATCCCATCGGTACGTATTTAACCGTCGGTTCCGAGAACCACAGGATAGCCGTCGGGAATATCGACCTTGCGGTCAACAATGTCGCACCGACGTTGTACCTGGGCTATGGTTTCCATAACATCGTGGAAGTTTCGGAGGATGTATATGAAACTACCTTGGTGGTGAGCGGTCGGTTTGACGATCCCGGGTTCAACCGTGACGAGGTGCCGGATCCATTCAAGACGTACGAAACTTTCACCGTCATGGTTGACTGGGATGGCGACGGCCCCAACGCTCCGGAGGCCGTCCCTGGAGTAATAGTCCATCAAGGTACGGACGGTCAGCTTACATGGGGAGAATTCTCCGCCACGCACACCTACACTGTTGGCCAGACCTACAGCATCACAGTGACCGTTGAGGACGACGACAATGGTACCGGCAGCAGTGGGATTGACATAAAGACCATAGGCTACGGCGTCTGCCTGGTCAATATCCGCCAGACCGTGAACGTGGGGAGCAACGGAAACCTCACGGTGGATATTGACTGGCCGGATTTGAGCGAGATCGACGTTTCTTCGCTGCGTTTTGGCCCTGCGGGCGCAGCAGAAAGAGACGGGGACCTCACGGGCGGGGCGAAGTTCAAGACCCAGCAAACCGGCATTGTTCCAGAGGACCAAGTTGCCTTCCTGACGGGCAGCCTTACTGACGGAACACCGCTTATCGGCATCGATCCGGATTTCAGGAAATCCGGGAACTATGCACAGGCTGCGGGCATGACAGTGGCGGAGACAAAGTTATTCGTTGTGGAAGCGGGGATCTATGATCCTGCGGATTTCGGCTACCACGCGGTCATAGGCTACGAAGACCTGACAAATTATTCGCAGGGCGATCAGATAGAAACGGGCAACTTTATTTACTCGGCCCTCGTTGGCGATGTGCAGTCCTCTTATCCAACCGGAATAGCCAGTGATTCTGTGGGCGGTTTTCTTTGGACACTCGACGGTCCGTCAGGTTTCGTTCGAAGGTGGAAACGGCCTGAGGAATATGGACCGACCGACGTACTGCCGTACGAGCCCGACGGTTCATGGCTGGCCGTAAACCCTGACGGAGAAGATCCGACAAATTTGGAGGAACACCTCTGGGAGGGGCTGACGACCGATGGAACTGACATCTGGATGGTCGATGCCCACAACGATAGCGTCGTGTGGTTCGACCAAGCCGCGACCTTGCAGGCCGGCATAGTCCTTGGTGTTAAAGCATTTCCGTTAGATACGGCCAACACCAACCCCACCGGCATCGCCACAGACGACGGTAGTCTCTTCTGGGTGACCGACGACGAGGCGGACGAGGTGTTTGTCTACAATGCTGCCGGAACGCTTGTGGGACAATGGGAGCTTGACACCTCTAATGCCGAACCCTCGGGTATCACTGTCAATCCTCTGGAGGATGACACGGGCGACATTTGGACGGTTGACCGCGGTCCTGACGAGTATACCGAAGGCAATATCTACCGCTACATTGGCGGGCGCGACTGGGAGTTCGTAAGCGGTCCACAAACGGCCGTTGAGATCCCGCTGGCCAATGGAAATATCAGACCCGAGGGCATAGCCGATCCGCCTACTATTTACGTAACAGAGCCGAGCAACTGGCAGCATGCCGCCGAGAGTACCACCACGATTGGCGGAAATGTCGAGGAAGACGGATCGTCTGTCACAGCGGTGGAGATCAATGGCGTTCCGGCTGAATCCTTCGACGGAACTAATTTCTCCATGCCCGTCGGGGTCAACTTCGGGTGGAACCAGTTCGTAATCGAGGCCTTCGACGCCACTAGCAGCGCGACCGAATCGCTGGCGTTGTACGGCATGGGGCGGCCGCTCACGGAAAGTATCGACCTCTCGCCGCTGTCGGATGTCACGAATGCGTTCGCCACGACGTACGGGCGGACCTCGTTCGATGAAAGGACTGCGGTTCTCCATGCCGGGCTGAACCTTTCCAACGTAGGTGCCGTAGGCCTCCGCAGCCGCCTGCTGGTCGGCGTCAAGAACGTCAGCAATCCTAACGTTCGCTTATACGAACCAGACTTCATCGGGCCCGACGGGACGGCGTATTACGACGTATCTCACCTGGCGTTCGCCGACTGGGCCGATACGCTTGACGTGGGGGAGGCCCTTCCCGAGTTCGCACTGAAGTTCTTTAACCCCCAGCGCGTTCAGTTTGATTACGACCTGGTGGTGCTTGGCCGGCAAAATTATGCCCCGTCCTTCACAAATGATCCGGAGAAGGTGGCTTACGTGGGAGGCAGCTACGAATACCAGGCCACCGCAAACGATCTCGACGACGATGAGGTCATTTTCGAATTGCTCCAAGGTCCCGAGGAGATGACTTCGACGCCGCAAGGGTTGATCGAATGGATGAACATTGCAAGCGGCGATGAGAAAGATCACTTCGTATCCCTCAAGGTCAGCGATGGCTTCGGCGGCTGGGATGTCAAGCGCTTTACTCTGGACGTGAAGGCCAACGAGCCGAACGGTCCGCCATACTTCGACTCTGATCCGATCAGAACCGCAGTTTACGGAGAGCAGTACTTGTACAGTGCCATAGGCAAGGACGACAACGGGGACGACTTGACCTTCAGTGTGGATTTCGATAATGGCAGCCCGATTCCTGAGGGCAGTTTTTCCATCCAAGATGATCCGATCAATCCCAACGTGGGCGTGGTGACCTTCGAACCGGACATTGACGATATTGGTAAGACCTTCTTGGTCACCTTGACGGTTCAGGAAACCTCCACAACCGAAGAGTACCGCGCGACGCAGTCGTACGACATCACTGTCGTTACCGAGAAGGGCAATATCAACCCAGAGATCACGAGCACGCCAGATGAAACTCATGTCGTGGCCGGACAGCTCGACGACGCCACCGACAATCTGGTATCACCTTCGGAAGGAAGGATCGACCTGGAACTATCGCAAGACGAGGTTTGGACGAGTCAGGTGACGTTCACGATCCCTTCAAGCGGGACGACCGAGTTTACGCCTCCCACGGGACCTGACAACGCACTTACTGTTTACACTGCGGACCCGAACGGGCCGCCGCCAACTGAACCCGCCCATTTCTATGACAAGAACGATTTAGTGGCCGCGCTGTTGGGTACTGGCGGAGCGGGCATTGTTATTCAGAACTGGGAAGCGGACGTGCAACTGTGGCGGCACATTGATGAAGATGGGGGAGTGTGGCATTCCAGTACGGGAATCTTCGTCAACAACAACAGCGGAATCTATGATCTTGAGGCCCCCTACGGAATCGTCTTGAGCACTGGCGACGCCGCGCATTACGGGTCCGGGGCGGATTCGGGGGATCGAACCTACGAGTTTGAACCGATCTTGTCGGAGGCGTATGACTGGGGCCAGGGGACTCCGCCGCCCGATCCGCATGACTTCCTGCTTGACCCGGTTACGGGAATTGACCCGTACACCGGTGAGAATGTTGCGAACTACTACCACTTTGACGTGACGCGCCTCGACATCACGTTTGATATGGAGCCAGGCTACGATACGATCTACTTCAACGTTGTTTTCGGCTCGGAGGAGTTCCCAGATGGGGAGGACCCGGATTGGCCACAGTACGTCGGCGATGTTTTCATCGACGGATTTGCTCTCTACGTCAACGGAAGCAACATTGCTCTCGCGCCGGCATATGGCCCGCCTTTTGATCCGCTCCATCCCACGCGGTCCGTGGGAATCATTCCCGGCAGCGTTGCAGAAGGAGAACCAGTTGAAACTCCTCCGGACAACCTCCGCCCGATCAATATCAACCACCCACAGATGGAGGATATGGACAATTACACAACAACCGAACTCGATGGCGTTCTCAGGACGGGCGATCCGTACGACTCACGAAGTTATGTCCTGACGTTTGCCGCCCAGGTGGACCCGCAGGACAATACGCTTACTCTAATTGTTGCCGACACGGAAGATGACATTCTTGATACGACCGTTTACATCAGCAGTCTGGGCGCAGTGCCTCGGGATGTTGATGTCAAACTCATACCAGATCCAGATGATGGCGACAGTGGGATCTTCGAAAACCTCAGCGGGACGCTTTCCGGACTTGAGGTGGGTGAGCAGGCGACGTTTGACGTGCGATTTGAGGGCGACGGTGCGGCCCACAGGTTCGACCTCTGGATGGTCGTGGATGATGGGACGGATAGTAAGATCCTGGGCAAGGTGCCCGTGACCATCAACAATGACTACCGCTACGAGGTACAAGCGTGGGATGAGGACGGCGACTATCCGTTGACTTTCGAACTCCTCCAAGCGCCTACCGGAGCCGACTGGATCCCGGGTACCTCCACGATAGGCTGGGAACCGCCCAGCGACGCCGGCATGCATTCCTTCGAAGTACGCGTGAGCGATACACGAGGGGGCACGGACGTGCAGAGTTGGGATGTGGACGTAAGCACGGCCGATCAGGCAAGGTCCATCTCCTTTGTGACGCCCCAGGCCCTGCCGAATGCCACGCGCTATCGTGCTTACTCCTATAAGATTGTTGCCCAGTACGATGACCCCCAAGCCGATGACAACGGTTCCCTTCAGTACCATCTTATCGCAATACTTGGCCAGCCGCTGGGGGACATGCGGATCGATCGGGACACAGGTGAAATCCTATGGCGGCCTCATTCCATGGCCTCGCGGACCTTCGATGTTATGGTGGTCGATCGTGAGGGCGGCAAGGCCGAGCGGGCGTTTACGATTGACGTCGATCCGCCTTCGTCCAGCAACACTCCTCCGACACTCAATGTCTCAGGCGCTCCGTCAGCCGCCGTGGTTGGCGAGCTGTATACCTTTACGGCGGGAGCCTCGGATAACGACTACGACCCGTACTGGTTTGATCTTCCGCTAAAGCCCGAGGGCATGACGATACACGAAAAGCTGGGTGAGGTCCGGTGGGTGCCGTCCGACGAGCAGATCGGTGTTAACAAAGTCGTCGTTCGGGTCCGCGACGGCTATGGGGAGACTACGGAGATCCTCGACATCACGGTCAGCGAGCGAAATTATGCACCAGCGATTCTCGTCGGGCCGGAAGGCACAGCAACAGTTGACGAGGAATACGTCTTCCAGGTGATTGCGGGCGATCCGAATTCGGACGATACCATCGAATTCAGTCTGGATGCCACCTCACTGGGCAAGGGTATGTCTATAAATGCTGCTACGGGGCTGTTCAGATGGACCCCGATCCCAGACCATGTCAGCGGTAGTCCGCACGACATTCAGATTACAGTCAAGGACATCCCCCATCAGGCCTCGTACACCAAGACATACCGCCTGGAGGTCGCGAGTGGTACGGCCAATAACCTGCCGGAGGTCCACTCCAGCCCGCGCAGTTCGATCCAGTTCGGCCAGGACTACAAGTATCAGATCGTCGCCACGGACGCGGACCACGACGAACTCACTTACACCCCCGTCACGATGCCAGGCGGCATGCAATTGAACGGATCGCTGATCGAGTGGACGCCCACGGATCAGGACGTTGCGGGATCACCCCACGACGTGGAGGTGGAGATCAGCGACGGCCGCGGTGCCCCGGTTTCGCATAGCTTTGATGTATCCGTGACCCATGAAATGATCAATAGTCCACCAGAGTTCACTTCGGACCCGATCCGCTATGCTTCTGTAGGCAACTTGTACCACTATGTCATCATGGCTTCCGATGAGGATGGTGATCTGATCCATTGGTCGCTCAAGGAGGCCCCGGCCGGGATGTTCCTTGTTCCCACAGACGAAGGTCGAGCTCACCTCGGCTGGATACCCACGGGTAGAGACGTCGGCGAGCATGATGTGGCCATTCTTGCGACAGACGGTTTCGCAGCATTCATTGAGCAGAGCTTTACCGTCACGGTCAAGGGCGGCAATTCCGCGCCATGGTTCGTTACCACGCCGCCGACGTTGGCCAAAGCTGGTGAACCGTTTGCCTTTGTGGTTCGTGCCGAGGATCCAGAAGGGGAGGAAATCACGTACAGCTACCAGGGCGATCCTATCGCAATGACGATCGACCCCAAAAGTGGAAGGCTGGAATGGAATTCGCCAGAGGTGGGAGATTACAGCATCACATTGATCGCCACCGACGTCCATAGTCGCTCCGGCACGCAGGGTCCATTTACCTTCAGCGTCACCAGCCAAGATCTCTGGCCGAAGATCGATTCAGACCCAGTGGAGTATGCGGCGACTAACCAGCTTTATGAGTATTCTGTAGATGCATCCAGTCTCAATGGCTACACATTGAAATACTCGGTATCCGTGCCTTCGGAAATCCAGGGCCAAATCAATTTCTCTGGAACAGATCTAGGTGGCGGGTGGTTCTCGGGCGAACTTCTGAGCGGAACCTTAACAACGGCGGGTGAATACAGAGTGGTCATTACCGTCGGGGAACAGCAGACCGCTCTAACACGCGCCCAGACCTATACCTTGACCGTTTTCGACAACACACTCCCGACAATTCACTTCCCGAATACCTTGTATCGGACGTTCGAGGTAGTAGAACATCAGCGGTTTGTCCTCGACGTCCTGGCGCTTGACCCCGATGTCCGCGACTACGAGGACGAGATTTACTACAGCCTTGAGGACGCGCTGGATCCTAACATGACGATCGATTCCACCGGCCGGATCACGTGGCCGGCGGCTGCTCTGCCGGGAGGGACCGTGCAAGTATTAGTGCACGATCGCTATGATCCCACGAACATTGTCACTGCTGATTTCGACGTACAAGTAATACCGGATATGCCGCCAACGGTTGAGTTGGAGGGCTCTCCGAATCCGATCCTTCCCGGCTATACGCTCAACATCTTTGTGCGCGCAAGCGATGACGTTGGTGTGGTCTTGCGAGAGCTGCAAATCAACGGTTACCTGTGGCAACTGTACCCTTCTGGCCGGGCGTGGTACCCAGTCCCTGAGAATCAAACGCAGAATCTGCTGATCGAGGCTATCGCAATCGACACCGCTGGTCAGATGTCGGATATAGCCCAAGTGATTGTGGAGGTGATTGATCCCAACTTGCTGCCCGAGGCCGTAATCACCTCGCCCAGCGCAGGTGCTGTCCTGAAATATCCCGTTCATGTGACGGGCGACGTATCCGACGCAGAAGAGTGGAAACTGGAAATTGCCGCTCTAGGCCAGGGGACACCCAAGTGGACTGAGCTTGCAAGCGGAACTGGCGACGTCTCGGGGAATCTTACGACGGAGAAGCTCGATCCGACGGCGTTGAAGAACGGCCCATACATGCTGCGTCTGACGGCAAAAGCCTTGACAGGCTATAGCGAGTTCGAGCAGCCCATCAACATTGAAAGCGAGTTGAAGCTCGGAAACTTCAAACTTTCGTTCACCGACCTCACTATTCCCGTCGCGGGCATGCCGATAACGATCAAACGCACGTACGATACACTGAGAGCCGACGACAGCGGCGATTTTGGCTACGGCTGGCAGCTTGACATGATTAAGGCGAACGTCTCGGCTGATGTTGCAGAGCCGACGGAATTCTCCGACTATCTGGTTTATGCTGGTTTCACTGACGGCACGGCCGTCTATATAAAGCTACCCGACGGAAGAACCGAAAGGTTCACCTTCATGGCGCTGGGGACGGGGATTCCTAACGTCTACGTGGCTTACTTCATGCCAGACCCTGGCAATACATCCGTTCTGGAATTGGAGCCGCAGAGGTCTCTCATGAAGTCGGGCGACGAATACGTCACCTTCTACAGTCGGATCCCGTTCAACCCTGCCGATGAACAACTAAACCTGGAATATCACGTCACTACCGCTGACGGCGCGGAGTATCTAATCGATGGCCCCACTGGACAGCTTAAGGTCGTTCGTGACAGGGACGGGAATCGTCTCGAAATCGAGGACACTGGGCTCATATCCAGGGAAGCCACCGGCCAGATTGTAGCAGAGGTGACGATTGTACGTGACGGAGATCGAATCAGGAAGATCATCGACAAGTCAGGTAACACCATCGAATACACTTACGACGGCTTGGGACGTTTGACCAAGGTGGAGGACAGAACCGGGAAGGTCACGGAGTACGTATATGGTGAGAACGGAGCACCCGTCAATTATCTCACAAGCATCAAGAACGGCCTTGACGTGACCATTCTGAAAGTTTCGTTTGAAGACGGCCGTGCGAACTTCATTACTGACGCATCCGGAGAGTATGTTGATTTTGACTATAGGCTGGACCTCGGCGAAAACCGTTTCGCCGAGATCGTCAAGGACAAGGCGGGCGCTATCCTCCACGAAGTTGTCCGCGACGAGCATGGCAATGTAATCCGCAAGATCCAGCCGAAGCCCGATTCACCGGACGAATACATCCTTACGGACTTCGAATACGATCAGTACGGCAACCTCCTCAGGGAAAGCCTTCCTTTCGAGGTCACAGAGGTCACAGGGGACGACAGGTACGATTTTGCGCTTCCCCGAACGTGGAGTAGGCAAATCGAGAACACGTACGATGAGGGCCGGCTCGTCGCTCAGATCGAGACGGATGTTTTTGGCCGCACGTCCTCCTACACATATGACGGCTACGGCAACTTAACGCGAATTGTCGATCAAGCGGGCAACGAGACGGTCTACAACTATACGAACGGCAAACTTAAACAAGTGCGCGACGCCGAGGACAATATCACCGTCTACGAATACAACGGCACCACGGGCAATCTCGAGCGTCTGGTGCAGCTCGACGACGACAAGCGACGGGTCGTCCTATCCGAATTTGAATATGAACGCGGCTACCTGACGAAGGTCATCGACGCTAACGGCTTCGAGCGAAACTTCGAATACGACTCAGCCACCGGCAACCAGACCAAGTCCTGGTACCTATGGAATGGTTCGACGAAGATCATCACGGAGACAAAGTACGACGACGAAGGCCGCGTTGAGGGAACGATTCTGTGGGTAGGCCCGGAAGGCAGCGAAGTCAAGCAGTGGGAAACCTTCGTCACTTACGACGCCGCCGGCCGCGTCGAAACCTCAACAAATCGCTACGGAATCGTCACCACCAACACCTACGACGCACGTGGCAGTCTGATCGAGACCTACACTCAAGCCGAGGACGAGGACGGTAACGATGTGTACATCGTTACACGGACCGTATACGACGATTACGGCCGACCGATCGATCAGAGCGACCCCCACAAGGAGGACGTGGGCGCCGACGGCAAGCCCGTGTCGATATACTCCCAGGGAACACGCACCGAATACGACGCTCTTGGCCGGGTTAAGAGGACGGAGCGACTTCAGTTGTTGGAGATTGTGCTCGCCGACGATCCTGTCTATAGCGGCCAGAAGATCAGCACACTTGACGACCTTTTTATAGGCTTTCCCATCACCGGCTCGGAGACCATAACCACTTACGACATCGCCGGCCGCGTCGAATCTGTCGACGCCCCTGGTGTTTGGCTGAAGGTCTACACATACGACGCCGCCGGACGGCTGCGCTACACGTCCTGGGACGCCGATGGCAACATCGCAACAAGCGCCGATTGGATCACGGCCACGCGATACGACTACGACGCCGCCGGCAGGCAGCAGTACGTCACGCACGATTTCGACGGCGATCTGCATCTTGAAACTGGCGGCACGACGGGTGACCGCTACATGACGCAATACGTTTACGACGGCCTGGGGCGGGTCGAACGCACCATCTATCCCGATCCCGACGGCGACCCTGGCGCGGAGCTGCCGCAAACCGAGACTGCGGTTACCTACGACTCACTCGGCCGCCGCGTGGCCGAGACCGACCAGATGGGCCAGACCACCTACTACGAGTACGACGACGCCGGGCGCCTGACAGCCGTGATACTGCCGGCCGTGCCACACCCCGATACGGGCCAGCCGGCCTACCCGCGGTATGAGTATGAGTACGACGCCTATGGAAACCAGACCAAGATCCGAACGAACCTATATCAAGAGAGCCTGGAGGAAGGCGCGGTGGTCCACGGCTCCGGCGCCCACGATACGACCTTCACCTACGACCACCTAAACCGCATGCTGACACGCACGTTGCCCCTGGGTCAAACAGAGACCTTCGACTACTACGACGATCCGGCCGTCGATGCGGACCACGAGCTAGGCCAGCTCAAGTACACCATCGACTTCGAGGGCTGCGTCACGGCCTACGAGTACGACGAGTTCGCACGCGTGGAATACAAGCACTTCTTCCCGAGCTACAGCGGTACGAGCGGCGACAGTTACCAGGAGTGGGTCGCGGACGATGCCATCGATCACGAGGCCGTGCGGTACAAGTACGACGCCTTCGGCCGGCGGCTCGAGGTCATCCAGGACGCCGACGGCGACTTGACGACCACGACGGACGACCAGTACAAAACCACCTACACCTACAACGATCGGGGCCAGGTGACTCAAATCGAATACATCGACACGGCCGACACGGACGGGGAACTTTTCAAGGGCATGGTAAAGTACGTCTACAGTGAGGCCACGGGCCGTTTGGAAGAGACCTACGCCGGGGAAAATGTTCCCAGCGCGACTATGATAGCCGACTACACGTATGATGATCTGGGAAGACTCAAAAAGGTCTGGACCATGACGGTCGTATTCGGAGATGCCGAGCTGAACGAGTACACCTACGACGCCCTGGGGAATCTTAAAACGATCACGCTCGGGAACGGAAACTACAGCGAATATGGGTACGATGGCCTCAGCCGGCTCGTGAATCTGGCGCACTATCAGTCTGACGGCGGGACGAAGCTGGCCGAGTACTCCTACACGTTGCGCGACGACGGCCGGCGCGTCAGAGCCAATGAGTTCCGCTACGCAGCCGGCGTTCCGGACGTCACGACGCAGATCGACTGGGTCTACGACAATCTCGGCCGGCTGATAATCGAGGCCTACGATTCATCGGACAATGCCTTGGATTACGCCGCCATCTACGCCTTCGACCTGGTTGGCAACCGCCTGATCAAGCTGATCGGCAGCCAGCGGCTTACCGAATATTCATACGATGCCAACGACCGCCTGCTGACCGAAAAGCTCGACGCCGACGGCGACGGCAGCTTCGACGAGACCACGGCTTACGGGTACGGGCCGAACGCAGATCCCGGCAACGGCGTCGGTGGAGATAGCACGACACTGACAACGAAGGCTGTCCACTCCGGCGAGGGAACCGGCGGGGCGAAGCTTTCGGAAACCACCTACCAGTACAATCTGCAAGGCCGGCAGTCACGCGTGGAGGTCGATAGCGACGGCGACGGGCCGGACCCGGCCGACGTCGAAGAATACCTCTACAACGATAACGGCATTCGCGTGGCCAAGATCGAGGACCCCGACGGCGCGCCGACCAGGACGTACTTCATCGTTGACCCCAACAACCCCACCGGCTACGCGCAGGTGGTCGAGGAGTATGGGGTGGAGACGGCCTCGCAGACTCGGACGATGTCTTACTTCGTCGGCCTGGACATGATCTGCCAGCGTGATGAGTCGGGCGACAAGCAGTACTTCCTTGCCGACGGCCACGGCTCGACACGCCTGCTTACCGGCGATGACGGCTTGGCGATTGCGAATCAGCACTTCGACTACGACGCCTACGGCAATATGCTGGATGATACCGTCGATCCGCTGACGACCCACCTCTACGCCGGCGAGCAGTTGGACAAGGCCACCGGCGCCTATTACCTCCGCGCCCGCTACTACGACCCCGCCTCCGGCCGCTTCAGCCGGCCCGATCCATTCGCGGGGATCAACTCGGATCCCATTAGCCTGCATAAATACCTGTATGTTGGCGCAGATCCGATCAATGGGATTGATCCGAGCGGGCTGATGCAATGGAATTTCGCGACAGTGACTACAGCGATTGGGATAGGGTCTTTACTGTCAGGAATAACAACAACGGCTGTAGGGCATGTAACTCACGATAGTCTCGTTAGAGACCTTGGTACCCACATGATCACGGCTGGGCTTGCTCTCATTGGAGCGGGAGGTCTTGGATTCATGGCGATAATACCCCATGCAGCAGCACAGGGTGCAGTTCAAGCGGTAGTCGGTTTTGCTGTTGCCAGTGTTTATTCCGCGGTGCAATATGGCGTGGTTCCACGTGCAAAAAAGGGGCAAGATGTGAGCTTGATCTTGAACCTTCTGAAGGTGAATCAGAATTCGCAACCGCTTCGGTCTCCAGGGATCATAGTACTGACCGACGAGAGTTCGTATCTTTTTCCCGAAGACTACAACCTGTGGAACCCGCTAAGTAATCCAAGACCTATGCTTTGGACTAACCCCGGAAATGTTCTGATTAGCTATCAAATCGACAAACACGATAACCGGTTTGAAGTCACGGTCAACAGATACCTCGTTGATCTGAATGGTCTTTGGGGACCATCTGACTACGGTGAAGTATCCTTTACCCTTTGGGATACCGCGAATGTGGGTATCGGGAGCGAGCCTGGCCTATACCCGATGCACTGGTATGACTATCGCAGATAATTGGACAATGGAATAAAAGCATACTGGGTGAAAACATGCCATTGCATTGGTTTTATAAACCGCCGAAATATTTGCACTTGGGCATCCTAGTCCTAGCGGGCGTATATTGGGCAGTTATGCTTGTGTTGGGTTTGCAGAATGATCTTCGATTCCTGGTCCCAGGAGGTCTCATTTTTGCCGTATATGGAATCGCATTGTTTTTTGTCCCGCCTGAATGGCTAAGGGACAGGCAAGCAAGGTTAAAGGATAGACTCAAACATGATAAGGATACGGACTCCAATGCTAGGCAATAGAAGGATGCTAAAAAGATTTCGTGAAGTGTAGGGGGCTTAGCACGGGCAATGTCGCGTTTTTCCTTGCCAGCGTATGAGCATCCGGGGAAGCTGTTGGTGACGGATTATGGTTGCCACCAGCCAGCCAGTCTGCCTATGTAAGAGCCCCACCGGCTACGCGCAGGTCCTGGAGGAGTACGAGGCTAACTCTTCCGGCCAGACGCTCAAGAAATCCTACGTCATCGGGCTTGACGTCGAGGCCCAGTGGGATTCGACCAACGGACTACTCTACCTGCTGGCCGACGGCCACGGCTCGACAAGACTGCTTACCGACGAAAACGGCGCCCTCGTGGCCGGGCAGATCTTCGACTACGACGCCTACGGCCAACTCCTGGATGATACCGTCGATCCGCTGACCACCCACCTCTACGCCGGCGAGCAGTTGGACAAGGTCACGGGTGCCTATTACCTCCGCGCCCGCTACTACGATCCCGCCACCGGCCGCACAGCCGGCTGGGCTGGCGGACGCCGGCAGAGTTCTCGGCGCGGTGCCGGGGACAAGCGGCGCGACCTTGTGTTCCTCCGGGTTCGGCTACGCCTCACCCTCCGGAACACAAGGCGAAGACATTGGCCTGACTCTCATTCAGGTTGGTACAGAACATGGGGGCAGGTCACCACCGTCTGGCGGTCTATGCCCAGCTCCCTGGCGATCCGTCGATTCGACAAGCCGCGCTGGTGAAGTGCTATAATCGCTTGTATCGTAGCCATTTTGAGTTTGTTGGCCATCCCGGCTCTCCTTCCATCCCAATCCTGATGGGATGAACGAGCCTGCCGAGCGGCTTACCCTTCGCTAAAAGTGGCCGGTTTTCACCTGCCCCTCACTGACCGGTTTTGCCCGTCCCTGACAAATAAACTCATTTTTTGCAAGCCCTATTATCCCAAATGAAGGTTTCATCCTCAGGAGAGAATTGTACGGTAAGGATCCGAGTTCCAAGCATGTTAAACGCCTGCTCGCCCGGGGGCGATACTACTACGTCAAGCCTGGAGCTCTCCCCTTCCGCGAGGCAGTCGCGCATCAGATTCATAAGCTTTGCTATCAAAAATGATAACGAAGGAGGCATCGATGTCCTGGCTAGTACGGCACTGTGGAGGGAAGATCGGACATTTTATTGACGGCTATCGTTCTTCCGAGAGTCGATATCAATGTTTGTCGGGACCTGATCACCTTTCTTCCACCTTCGTATCGCCAAGCTATAGAAATCGTCTGCCCTTTCGAAATCCCTATCCCTGTTGCTGGTTCCTTGAACCGACTGACTACCGAGGACTGTACCACGCTATTTTCAGAGAGCATGATGAAGATTCTCGCCGTTCAGCAAATCAGCAACTGGTCGTCATACAAGAATCTGATTTCACGAATGATTATCCGATAATGGCACTGCTACGTAGGGAACACTTAGTCCTGAAGCACGTTGATTCCTACCGTAGATATGGTGACTTTTCTGAGGATTGCTTCTGCTTGCTTAATGACACATTGGCCGCCTATGAAACTTCACCGGCATTAGTATCCGCTAGGCTGGGAGAATCCGGGTTCAATGTGCACTAAGCCAACAACTGTCCTGGCGAAGTAGCAGTCACCCGATCACCACCGACACTGTCTGCGAATGGGTCTGATTCAATCAAGTGTGTTAACCTGCCAAGCGCTGCTTTCTGCGCTTTAATGAGGTTGTCATGCTCTAGCGGTGTAACATATATGCCTTCTTCCAGCCAATCGTTGGCGCTTATCCACTTCTGAATCTCATCAGCTGCATATCTAAGTTCGCTTAAAGCTTTGACGGCGAAAGCTGATTCGTGAGCGTTCTCTTCCAAGAAGCTGCCAAGTTCTTTGTTGACGCGGTTCAATTCTGCCTCAAGCTGAACCAGCTTGAGACTTCCCTCTAGGGATGCCAATTGCCTTTGTAATAAGAGCTCGATAGAACGCACAATGACACGGACAAGCTTGTTTCCCGGCTCTAGCCCGCTATTGCCTTGTTCATCGGATCGACCCTGCGCACCCATTTCATTGGCTTCCATCAATTCGTCTAGATGTTCGCTCAAGTCGCCCAGACCGTCTCGAATAGCGTCCGAAAGGCTAACGAGTTGATGAGTGTCATCGCTGTACGAGCCGACCCTTCGCAGAAGCTCCAGAACTGGACGTTGAGCTTCCAGAAAATGGAGCCTCGGAAATATATTCGCCGCCTTCCTGCAACACCAGATGGCCTGATAGATCCAATCGATTCTCTCGTCGAACGGCAGCTCGGATCTGTCTTTCTTGGGATTTCGTTGCGTCCAGGTACCCGGGAAAGTTACTCGCTTTGCCCACTCAGGCGGGACTTTCGCTTGCCACAATGATATGACCTGCGCCAATAGATAGAGCAACTGAGCACACGTATACTTGTCGTCGTGGTCCCGAGCAGCTTCAAAGGCTGCCTGCCATGCTGAGCGTCCCTGACTGTCTCCCAGGCCAAAGACCTGCAAGCGGTGGGCTTTGATTACATCCGCCTCACACACGAGTGGACTCATACGCATAGAAGCTGATTCAGATTCTGGATCAGGCTCTTCTGCTTGTATGCCCTCAATAACCCCTCGCCCCTCTTCGAGACTCTTGCCTATCTGTTCAGCCCATTGTGTCGCCCAGTTCAAGTCATGCGACCTGCGCTTAAGTTCAAGCAACTCGTGCGTCTCGAGTCGCGCAAACGCATTGAGCATCACTACAGTCCACCACCGACTGCGGGGGCAACCTGTTGACAAATACTCCAGCCCTCTCTGCAAATACTCTCGACTTATCACACAATCGCGTAGAGCAAGCCAGATCATTCCAAGACGGTGACAAGCGACGGCACAACCTTCAGGATCATCCGCTTCTTCCGCTAGACGAAGCGACGCGCTGCCTGCACTCAGGGAGTCCGCTAGCCGTCCTTCCAAGAAAAGCAGCGTAGCCGTATGCCGGCACGCCACGGCCAGTTCGTGAATGAACCGTGTGTTCCCAGTGATCTTAAGTTTCTCCACAACCTTGGTAGCCGTACCTAAAGCTTGCCAGGCGGCCAAGTATTTGTTCTGTGATATGTGTGTTTGGCATTGTCTTAGCAGCAATTTGGATCGGAGCACGGCGTTCTCTGCAGACTCGTTAGACTCCTCCGCATGCCATTCTCCAAGAGTATCCACAGCAATCTTGAGTTCATCCTCAGCTCTGCCCAGATCCCAACGAGTGGAGAACGCACCGGCTTCGTACAATCGAACCTTGTTGAGTTGCTCGCGTAGGTCAGGGTCAAGTTGGCGTAGCCTGTCGCAAATCTGCTCCTGATACCCGTGCCGAGTTGTTCGGCGACACAGTTTTTCCAGAACGAGAAGCGCCCCTGAAACACAGTGCTCATAAGTCTTTTTATCCCGAACGCTCCCGTTCTTCAGTATCCCTTGCTCCCTCGCTCCATCGAAGGCCTTCAACGCGTGGTCCACTATGCCCTCCAACTTCTTGAACCGACCGGTATTGATGAAGATGTCCGCGCATCCCCCTAATGTTTCGGTTGCCGTAATCAGTCCTTTCAACGAACTCGTCCGCAGATAGTGTATTATCGCCAAGGTCAAGTTGTGCGTTCGGCCCGCGTTGTCCGCGCTTTCCTGCCCTTCGTAATACTTTCCAACTAATTCATTCACTTTATCGTATCGTTCCCACTGTCGTTTGAGGATACGAGATAGAAGCCTTCGTATTGTGTCACTCATCCCGTAGCGCAGATCAGGCAGTCGACTCAGTAGACTTCTGTGAAACGCAGAAAGCTTCCGCAGTACGAAATCAAAGCAGTCATCTGCCGAGCTGTCTCGATTCATTTCATTTGGTAAGACCTCGTACCAGTTCAAATCTCTCACCAGTAGTCGCATAGCATCTTGACAGCACGGTTCCCGGAAGACCGCTGCGCTAAGGAGGATCTCACGCTCACGCTCGTCCAACTCTTCGAGATAGATTTCTGTCAATCTTTCACACGGCTCATTCTTGTGGACGCTTGTTACCTTCCCCAGCACACTTACCGTTCCTGCGTGTTTTACTAAGTCAGTCGCAAGAGCCATCGCCAGTGGATGCCCTTGACTCACCCTCCACAGTTCTCCGATAAGCTCATCCTTATCAGTGCTGAGTGTCTTTGCTAGATCCTCTACATTTCCCGCCAAATAAGTGTCTTTAGACTCAAAGCCTCTCAATTTGCCAAGAGCCTTGCTATGAGCTTCCAGTTCGCAATCAAGTGCGCGCAAGAATGTCGCGAAATCCAACCGTTCCACTTCAATCACATCGTAGCTGACTTCAGGCTTTCTTAGCTCTTGCCTCAGCCAATCTGGAAGTTCGTTTGTGTGTGAGTCTTCGGTGTCGAACAATAGAAACACAGGGCAATAGCCTTTTAGCGTGTTGGCGACGTCAAATACGAAGTGACCTGCGCCCTTCCATTCCGTCGTCTGTGTGGCAGAAACGGGTTCAAGACGATTGATTCCGTTGAAACAGATGACTGCCCCTTCTGCTCGCAACTGTTGCTTAACTTCCTTGTTCATGAAGGAAGTTGTTGTGGGTCCAGAAGCAAGCTTCTCTGTCAGTTCCTTGGCAAGTGTCGGGTAACCCGTAGCCGAGAGAAAGCCCGAAATAGAACTTAGAAAAACGTCCTCCGTATCTACATCGAGAACATCATGCCATATTAGCCGACCACCGACTACACCAGGAACTTTCAGAAACTTCCTGCTCGCGTCCTTGGTTTTACCAGCCCAGGCTATTACTGCCGACGCCTTCCCCCCTCCCCTCTCGCCCCAGATCACGGTCGTCTGGTTTTGTGAAGCGGCCTCGTCAAGCTTAGCGAACAGGTCGCTGCGCCACTTCATCTGCTTTGCTGTCCTCGTGATAGGACTGGCGCCTGGTACAAAATCGAGCGTCGCTTGTCGATGGAATAGCGGTGATCCGTGGGTGGATTCCGCCCAGAGGATTGGCAGAGTATTGTTTGGGGTATTGTGCTCAAAGACTATGAGCGAGCCAAGGTTTCCATATCCGTAGGGACATGCTTCACCCTTATGGTTCTTGAACAGGGTCTCATTTTCGTGGCAGATCTGTTGAATCAGCTGCAGATCTCCCTCTCGAAGGTTCGGGAACTTTTCAGTCCTATCGCTGATCAAATCATGTTGCTGGAGTCCCCCGTATGCAATAGCCAGGTCGAACAGACATTCCGAGGGCAACCATTCAATCTCTTCAAACGCTTTCCGAATTGCGAAGAGCGCTTCCAACGATCCCGATATCGCGTAAAAAGCCACCTTCTTGCCTTCAAGAAGGTCTCGGTTGTGAAGCTCCTGTAAAATGGTCTTTCCTTCGCGGCGCGCGGTTTCCCCAGTGCCGAAAAAGTCATCTAGGCACACGATTAGTTTGGCTTTCTCGATTCTATCCCGCGGAGATTTCTTGGTACCCTGACTGGCCTCTCTCGAGTATCGGGTCACATCTCCTCGCTCGATAAAAAGGTTTGGGGGAATACCTGCAACTTTTCGAAACCAATACTGCACAAGCTGCCCACTCTTTGCTCCTCTACCTATCGGAACAAAAACGGTATCGAAAAGATGGATGTCGCCGGATGAAGGTTTTTCCTTGTTGTATTTGTCAAGTTGCTCCCTGAGGCGCTTGTATATCCACATGCAATGCTCTTCGCATCGATCATTGGAAATATAGTAGTGTGATAGGACTACCTCCACCAGTCGAAGAAGAACACAGTCTCGTTTGAACATTTGTTCTTCGTCCGCTGGGCTGCCTTGGGGTCGAAACTGGCACAGCCATCTGTCCACACTCCCCCGGGTCACACCGGCTCTTCTCGCTGTCCCGCTGGCTGCAACCGCACAAATGCGAGCCTCGATTTCTTTTAGATATTGGGTACTCTCAACCGACTTTGCTCCCGACAGCGATTTCGGGAAGTGTTGTTGCCAAACGCGCCAAGGCGCCTTAGGTCTTGGCGAAAGGTGTTGGGCGCAATGCCGAACCCAATCGTGTTCTTTGTCAAATTGTATATTTACCTGCGTTTTTCTTGCTGAATCTTCCATTCCGTCCACAGCAACGTATGCCCCTTCCTTCGGGGCCGAGCCAACACACGTCGATACGTTTACAATTGTTCCCCAGACTGGGGCGAAAGAGTGCGCGAGGTCACTAGTCTGAGATCGAAGTAAATCCGGAACAGTCAAGATAAGCTCAATCTGGTCACCTATGTGCACTGCTTTCTTCGTTACATGCCATCTTGCCATAGCACCGCCTTCGCTAATGTCCACTATCTCGATGTCGCCGCTTTCGAGTTCGGCACCCTCATGGATTGCAGTTTCAACTCTAAGAGGAACTTCGAAGCGCGGGTGACGACGCACGTGTAGGTTAGTTGGTTGACTCGACATACGGTTTCCCTTTTTCTAGCTCTTACCTCCGTACCGAAACGTGATTCTGACGCCAGTTCCTGCCTTTAGTTCTGACAATCTTCGACACATCATTCCATGCCTGAGTTGCAGAGATGCCCTAACAGCGCCAAACAATAGCTGTAGTTACGACAAACTTAGTTAGGAATTGGCGTCCGGCTGCAACGCGCCGCCCCATTCCCAAGCTTTGCAATGTGCATGAGTATACGAAGTACCTCGAAGCATTCAAGATCCTTTTTTCGAGATTACCTCTCGGAGCCCGGGATAGATGAGAAAGCGACTCTAGACCATGGGAAGAGAAATTGTGTGTCCTCGTACGCTCCGAGTGTCCCACGTCCTTTCCAAGAGTATGGCCGCCACCTCGGCTTGAACGTGGTTCATCACCCATAGAATAGCCCTTCGCGTGACTCCCTCTTGGCTTGCCGAGCCTACGAACATCTGTGTAAGTTCGCTGAACCTGTCTATAATCTCGTCTCTGGAACGTCGTTCGAGGTCTTGATGTCTACTGGCCAAAAAACAGTTGAGTAGCACCGGACGCCAGACTTGGATCAGCTTTCCAAAGATCTCCGGATTAAGCCAAACACGCGAAGGTGGCCAGGACTGTGGGACAGTAGCGAAGAGCGCCGCGAGGTCTGAGTCGAATCGGAAAACGGTGGAAAACGCCCTGTCTGATTGGAGGTCGCAGTTCGCGCACATGTCACGCAGAATCCCGCCCAGCTCGCCGGCGCGGGGAATCTACTATGTATCCGTCTAGCTCATCAGCTCTCAAGATAGGAAGCAACTCTGAGTAGCAAGAAGCTATTCGTGCGGCCCGCTCGCTCGGAGAACCGTGCACATCGATCAACTCGCTTTGGCCGGACGCTCCGGAGGTAGTGACTCGCACCAACAGCCAAGCAGGGATTTCCATCAACTCGCAAGCTTTCCTTAGCCCTTTGGCCAAGTTACTCCAGAAGGCTTCTGTGCCAGGAGACTGAATTACCTGTTCCGCGAGGGTGTTAAAGACGCGTGGGCCGTCATTCAGAAGGATGCGCAGGCGCCCAGCAGCGATGGTGCTCTGGTCACTTCGCGCCTCAGACGGTTGGCTAGTTGTCAGGCAACGGGGACTGCTGCTGCTTTCGGCCATCTTGCGGGTCGCTCGGCGGGTATCCCGCGCATGCCCTTCATCGAGCGAATGCCAAGCAGCTCCCGCTTGGGATAGGGCAGCGAGTGTGACTCTAGCGATCGTCTGATCTGCCGCGCTACCGTGAGCGAACCAGCGACCATCACGTATCTGTGCCGAGGCCTCAGAGGGATCACTTCGAGGTCGGGTATCAGCAAGGAGAGCTTTGCTCTGTCCCGGGTTCCATACTGCTTTCGGACTTTCCAACCTGAGATAATTTTCCCGCCCACCAGGTAGTTCGCTTGGCTTTTCGGGTTCGTCATCCCCGTGTAGATGGCATTACATGCCTGGTAGATCGTGCCAACCTCGCCCATCTCTGGCGTGGCGTACGCTACGATCACAACGGGGCCGAGAAGTTGCGCCATTGCCCTATTGGCCTTGGAGATGAGAAAGCTTGCTGCACCCCGGGGCGCCCAAGGGGCGCACCCTCCTCGGCAGAGCTGAATCAGGCGGGTAGATGCGGCTGCCGCAATCTGACCAAGCCATGAGCGCTGCTGTGAGAAGCATGTTGTGCCGTAGGAAACGACGCCTGCCACCTGTTCGCAGTATGCCAGTCCCCAATGCCAGACACCCAGACCCAGGTTGCCAAGGTGCTCATGCCTGGCCATGAACGAGGCGGCAAGCGGCTTTGTCAGCCGTGCCAATCTGGCATGGTCACGCATGACGCGTATGGCCCCCTCAGACGAGCTTCTTCCCGGAGATCCGCAACACACCAAGGATCACTGCAAACTGACAAAGGCCGGCGAGGAACCGCAAGAGAACGGCCTGCAACGTTCCGGTCGTCAGGAGAAGGCTTCCCCAATCCGCCGGTCGAGTTGCGGCAGCAGAGAAGTACTTCGAGAAGTCGACGCCCAAAGAGGCAGTGAACGCTCCGAACAGCACAGCCAGAAGCCCAAGCCCAATAAGGTTCCTAACCCGGCAGCCAAGGTAGTACTGAATGGCGAACTCCAACTCGACCTTCATTGCCCGTAGCAGCTGCAGTCGAATCGCACCCGTCGAATCGTCTGGATACTTCCGCATCCGGAAGGGCATCGACCCACGGTTCCCACGCATGTCGACCTGGATCGCCTGCTGACCCACCGCACGTGCGTTCTCATCTACGGCCATGCCGATCGACAGGCCAGCGTCTCTAGGGCTATCGCCATTGAACTTGTAGTACACCTCGGCCGCGTAGCCCTTGCCCGGCAATAGTCGGAAACACGATTTGTTCTTCCGAATTCTCGTTGAGGGCTCGCGTTCCGAGCTATCCAGCAGTCGGCAGCGACTGAATGCTCTGACATTCTCTCCCTTCAGCGGGAATGCTCGTGTACCGTAGAGGCTGTCTACCGTGGTGCTCCAGGCAGAGTTGCCCGCATCCCACCGGAGGCTGTTGCCGAGAACATCGGGTGCCAAGATGGCGTAGTTGCCATCGTTCTCGTTCTTTGGGTCGTTGGCGGTCAGCTGTGGAAGGCCCTTGGCTTGGAGCTTGGCCCTCAACTCATCGTTGAATGTAACCAAGTCTCTCGGGCTGATCCAGTCTCCGAGCTGGACAGAGAAAAACATCTGGTCGCCCTCGGGCTTGGTAGCCAGGAATCTGGCCAGCCGTAGTGGGACGAACCGGTAGCCTCCTTCCGCGAACCGATCAATGAATACCATCAGAACCCGGGTGTTCTTATTGAGGCGTGGGAGTACTCCCAGAAGGTCATTTCCAATGTTCCGCTGTGTTGTGTAGCGGTATTCGTTAGAGCACCCGTCGGGTAAGAACATGGTTCGGACGACGTTTTCGATGTAGCCAGCTCTATAGCCCGAGTTGAACAGATACAAGACCGCATCCTTCTCACCGCTCATGACGGACCCCTTCTCGTTCATGCTCGACGACAACGTGCTTCGGCCACATTGTCGGGCTAAGGCCAGCGGCCGTCAACGCAAACCCAAGGGCAACGGGTCAGCGCTCCGTAGCGTCACTTGGATGGCCGAACGCAACCACCTGGTTCCGAAGCGCCGTGAACCATGACGGCAGGAGAGCCCGGCCAACGGCCGTTGCCCTTTCATAAAGCCAGAACAGCCTCCGCCTGACCTCAGGCGGCGTGAAACCGAGACGTTGGATTGCCTGGCGATTTGCGTGTTTCGTAATCGTCAGCATGACAGATCTCCTTGGGTTCCGGGTCCTTCGCCAGATCGGAGGCCCTCCACCCTGTGGGGGAGAATCAGTAAAGTAGCCCTCTCATGGCATTCTCTGGCCCCCACATCCGCGGGGAATGGGGGCTCAAAAAAATTGGAGAACGCCGATTTTCTGCTTGCTTTCGCTGTATTTTCGTTGTATTGTAGAAGTATGATAATGAAAAAAGCGACAAAGGTGATTGAGCGGTGCGAAAGGGAGCTTCGAGGGCTCGTGGCCGAAGCGGCCGATGCCGGGGATTACGATGGCGTGTTCAAGCTCACCGCCTGTGCGAAGCAGCTGGCGGAGCTAGCCGCATCCGTGGACGGCACACCTCCCGCGCGAGGGGCCGCCCCTCGTCCGTCAACGCCCGCGAAGCAAGCGAAGAAGTCGTCCCAGTACCCGCGCTTTGGCCGTCGAGGGGATTCCCTCATTAAGATCGGATGGTCCAAGCGGGAGAAGAAGGAATACCAGCACAAGGCCCCCAGGCGGGCCGTGGAAGTGTTAGTGAACGCCGTCGCCAAGGCGGGCACCAACGGTAACATCTTCCAATCGAACGATATCTTGCCTCTTACTGATCCCGGCGACGGGTCCGAGATCCCGGCGTACCAAGCGTATCTGTCCTTAGCATGGCTTCGCGACATGATGCTCGTTGACCAGCACGGTCGCCAAGGGTATTCTGTAGCGAGGCCGCAAGAACTCTCCGGGGCCGTGGAAGCCGCTTGGCAGTCACTTAACAGGGCCTAACTATGGGGTTTGGATTGAGCACAAGACCATCGCGACGTGACCCAGAGAAAGGGGGCACGCGGTGAGAAATGATCAAACTAAGGCTTTCTGCCTTGATCTTCTGAATGCAGATACGGAAGAGGACGTCATCCGTATTCTCAAACACGCTGGTTACTGGGACAATCCGGCCGTATGGCGCAACTACGGTGACCTCGAAGGCAATTTCGCGACGATCGGCAACCAACAGAGCAGACCCGAAGCTGCTCTTGTCGAGAAGATTGTCAATTCTGTTGATGCACGTTTGATGAACGCATGCCTGGAGGCCGGAATTAGCCCGACTTCCGCCGAGGCTCCCGGCGATATCCGTTCGGCCGTAAAGAGCTTCTTCTCTGGGACAAGCGGCTCCCTGCTGGACTGGCCTTCCAAGAAACGACGTGATGAGGCCGAGAACATCACTGTCGCGGTTACGGGTCCCAAACGCCATCCCTGCATCACAGTGGCCGATCGCGGCGAAGGACAATCGCCTCACAGCCTGCCCGACACCTTCGTGTCGCTCAACCGGAGCAACAAGCTACGAATTTCGTTCGTTCAAGGCAAGTTCAATATGGGCGGTACCGGCGTGCTGAAGTTCTGTGGTGAGAATCGATTCCAGTTGATCATTACCCGACGTAACCCGGCGATCCTCACGCCGGAGGAAAAGGCTGACCCGGACAGCAGCACTTGGGCCGTAACGATCACCAAGAGACAGCGTCCGCATCCTGGAGCCGGGGAAGTACGGAATTCGGTGTTCACGTACCTGGCGCCCATAGGGGCTTCGGAGCATCCTGGCTGTGGCCAGGTACTGCGCTTCGCCGCTGACTCACTCCCGCTCATGCCCCTGCGTAACAAACCTTACGAACGGGATATCCCTTACGGATCAGCAGTGAAGCTCTACAACTACGATATGAAAGGCTTTGCTAGCCATATCTTCATGAAGGACGGCCTTCTTCGCCGCCTTGAGGCGCTATTACCGGAAATCGCTCTGCCTGTGTTATTGCACGAATGCCGTGCATACGGCGGCAGTGCTGAGAGGAGCTTCGTGACGCCACTTGCGGGCCTTTCTGTACGACTGGAAGATGGCAAGGGCGGCAACGTCGAGGATGGCTTCCCAGACAGCGTGCCCTTCCATGTTCAGGGCGAGCGACTGGTGGCCAAAATCTATGCATTCAAAGACGGCCGGGCGGAAACCTACCGTACAAACGAAGGCGTGATCTTCTCGATCAACGGCCAAACCCACGGGGTGTTCCCCAAGTCACTGTTCAGCCGAAGAAACGTGAAGCTCGGACGATTGGCTGATTCCCTGCTGGTCACGGTTGACTGTACCGACATCAGCGTTGATGCACGCGAAGATCTGTTCATGAACAGCCGAGACCGATTGAGCCAACACCAGCTGAGAAAGGACATCGAGGCTGAAATCGAAGAGATCCTTGGTAAGCACCCCGCGTTGAAACTTCTGGCTAACCAGCGTAAGGAACAAGACATCGGACAGCGCCTAGCCGATAGCAAACCGTTGGAGCAAGTCCTTGACTCCATTTTCAAGTCGTCTCCGAGCTTGACCGCGCTGTTCCGCACTGGTCAACGGCTCGGGAACCCGTTCAAGCGTAAGCCCGGGGATCAGGATAAGGCTAAGGAAGGCACAGGACAGAACGGTAACGGGGGTGAGGGGCCGGGCGAGCAGCCTTTTGTCGGCAAACGTCATCCCACCTATTTCCGCTTCCGTAGACGCAAAGATGGCGAGATGCTTGATCGGAATTGTGAGTACGGCCGACGGTGCCGACTGGTTCTGGAGACCGACGTTGAGAATGAGTACTTCAAGCGGTCCTCTGACACCGGGCTATACGATGTTGAAATCGTGGAAGACTCGGGCGGCAACTTCGAGGGACTCCAAATCCAGAACAGTCTGCTACTGCATGACGGTCGTGCCCATTGGAGCATTGTGCTGCCCGAGGACGTTGAGATCGGAGAGACGACCATCCTCCAGTTGACCGTTAACGATCCGGTCATCTCTGAGCCCTTTGTCAACATCGCGAGGCTCACGGTACGACCCCGGTCTGAGCACCCTAATGGCGGCGGGCGTAACCGGAAATCCAGCACAAGCGGTGGAGGTGGCGATCAGCCGAGTGGCATCGAAATGCCCGAGGTCCTTGAGGTCCATGAGAACGAGTGGGAAACGCACAAGTTCGATGCGAAGTCGGCCTGCAAGGTCGTCGTGGAGAACGATGATTCCCTAACTTTCTACGTCAACGTAGACAACGTATACCTCGGGCACGAGATGAAATACCGTCGAGAAGCCTCGGCACTTCTCAAGGCAAAGTTCAAGTATGGCAATGTCCTCGTTGGCTTGGCGCTCTTGCAGGACGACAAACAGCAGGGCAAGGCGGACGGGTCACCACAATCGGAGGCCGGAGAGAGCAACAACGGCGACGTCCCCATCGAGAAACGGATTCGGGCCACGACAAAGGCATTGAGTCCCTTCCTGATACCGATGATCGATTACCTCGGCGCGCTCACACAGGAAGATGTTGTGCCAGCAGGAGCGATCGGGGATGACGAATGACACAGCCGGGGCTGGGTCGTGCGGCGAGGGGTGGCCTTGGCGCAGAGCAGGGATGAAAGCAAATGCCAAAACCTCCGGCTGGGAAGCGCAAGACCGTCCGAAGCATCACGGTCGACTCCAACGTTCGCGCTACTCGGTTGAGCCCAGTTGAATCGAACGAGGGCGCGATTGCAGGGCTTAAGACAGTCGGGATGACCTTTACAAGGCAGCAGGCAGTCCACCTGTCCACGGTCCTATTGGCGGCGGCCCAGGAGTGGGATACGATCACGATCACAGGATACCGTTTCGACAGACGAAAAACGGATGGCACCTACCATGTGACCGTGACCACGCCGAATCGGTAAGCGATTTGCCTCCGCGATGAAGGTGGAAGCACTCTAGCTGGCGCGGTGAACTAGGACCACTTCACGTGAGGAACTTGTCCGTCCCCGAAGCGTTGCATGCCAACGGCGGTTCGGCACCTCGCGCCAGACTCGATTGCGGCCTGGCCGAAGCTCCCGAAAGCCGGCGCGTTCCATGTTGGCCAGATAGCGAGGCAAGTGCCTCTTGGGGTCGTTGAAGGCCACCATCTGGACCATGACGGCCCCAGAGGCCATGACGCGACGAATCATCCTCAGCGTTCGGAGGGAAGAGGCGAAATAGGTCGTCGCGTCTTTTTCTCGCCGATCTCCGAAGTTGTAGTAGGACCCGCCCTCGCCATCGTTGCAGTCCGCGATCCAGTATGGAGCTGGTGTCTCGCGTCGGCCGTCCACTTGCCAGCGGTGGTAGAGAACGTGGATGCCTGGATACGGTGGGCTAGTCACCACGAGATTGGCACGCTCTCCTTGCTTGGCGAACACGGGGAGACGATCGAGCTCACCCGCATCTTGATTCGTCAGGACACGGTCCCAGCGTCCGCCGGCCTCGTCCACTGCAGACCGAAGCTCATCGAGCGCGGTTAGCATCTCCAACGTCGTCTGTTCGAGCAAATCACGGAAATCCGACAGGGAGGCCTGAGTCCTGCGGCCATCAAGCGCCCACTGCCCGACACGAAGCATAGCGCATCGGACAAAATCGATGGCGTTGGGCGTAGGCAAAACTGCGGCAGTAGCCAGACCGGCCGCGAGCACCTTCTTGATGAACCGGCCTCTCAATAGCGTCAGGTTCCGGGTCTTATCGCTGGCCAGGAGAGCATCAAGCTCACTGCGTGGCGTGTGGTAGGTGAGTGATGGCACAACCTCTGTTGCCCACTTCCGGACGGCTTCGGTCTCTTCCTCGTTGAGCGGTGTCGTCTTCACCTTTGCCACAAACGTCGCTAGGGAATTCAGGTCATTGCCGATCGCCCTCCGCCCCATGGCCAGTGCTTCTACGACGGTGGTGCCGCCGCCCATATACGGGTCGAGGACGAGCTCGCCTGGCTCGGAGAAACACTCGATTGCGGCCGACGCGAATTGCGGGGAGAAGCGGGCCGGGTAGCGGTAGAAATTATGCGTCAGGCCGGCCACCGGCCGTTGATCCTGTGCCGCCTCGGCCAGGCGGCTCACGACCTCGCCACGCAATGTTTCACCGGCTGGGCTCATCTTGTACATGCTCCAACTTCCGTCAGCGCGCCAGTTGTCTTTATCGGCTCGGAAGCCAGACGCCCTGAAAGCCAAACGGACACGCTCTTCGGTATCGCTGACTGCCGACTATGCTTTTCGCGATCTCCGCTTACGGCTCTTCTGCCTGAGCTGCATCGCATCCGGATCTCTGCTTGCTTCACCGATGAACCAATCGATCGCAAGCCGCACAAGCGCCGCGGCGGACATTTGGTTCTTGGACGCAACCCTGTCCAGCCTTGCCCTCTGCTTTGGCAGCAGGCTGATCGTGAGGCGTCGGTCAAGTGGTTCTCCAAGGATAGGCTTCCGAGGCATAGTTCACCAAAATAACTCATTAAGATGATAAACTCATCGATAATTCCTGTCAACCCTAAATCCCGAAATTCGGCAGCCAGATACGATCGCGAGGGGCGATCGGATTTCAACCTGCTGGGCCGGCAGCAGGTCCACCCCTTCGGTGTCTACCGGAGTTCTCGGGTATGTTGGCATGCGGAGATGGGGCTGGACAATCCCAAAGATCAGCATTGGATTTGCGGCATATCAGCAGGATCCTTACTCGCCGTAAAGTAGCGGAAGGTGGTACGCCGGGGGTCAAGACAGGCCGGGCGGTGGGATCAGGACAGGGGTGTTCTGAGGGCCACCGATCTCAAGGTTCCTGGCCGCTGCTCTCCGTTCTGGATTTCAGCATGGCGGCGAGCTTGGCGCGATCCTCAGACGGCAGGGCGGCCAGTTGGCTGGCCAGTTCGGAGAGGTCTAGACGAGCCTGAACATACCCGTTTTCGGCGTTGGTTTCGCGATTCAGGGCAATACCTTGCTGTAAGTCCTTGGAATTGCAGATGCCTTCTGCGGGTTCAAATCCCGCCGCCCCGATTGGAAGCCCTTGGTTTTCAAGGGCTTTCTTTTTGTTTTCATGGCCGGGAGCGGCCGGAATCGGACCGAGACGGACAGGGGAGGTCGTACTTTTCGTCAATACTCTTGCGGCAACAGCCCGGCGGCCGTCGCGCTATTCCCGCTTTCGCTGAAGACGTACAATGGCTTGTGCGACGGTGGCTGCATGATCAAGGGGAAAGATAAACCCGCGACGCTTGTCGGGATACCAGACGGCCAACTGGCGATGCTTGTGCCAGACCCGCAGGCGGACGTACTCGCGGCCGCCATGCCGCCTGCGATAGACCAGAATGGCTCGGCTATCACGGAGAGGCTCTCGGGCCGGCCTAATCCATTTTCGGCCGACTGTGCACCGGATTCTGCACCGGCCGGTTCCGACACATCTCCTAAGCGTATGGTTTTACTGTTGACTGTGTTGCTTCGTTCGAGTCCAGTAACGCCCAGTAGGGCAAATCTGGCCAGGTTGCCCGGCGCCATCAGGGGCCGGGGAGAGCTCGTACGGGGTCTGCTGGCATGATGTCTCTGCCGACGAGCATGACGGCTGCGCCCTGGCAGCCCTCGGGGCTGTTGCGGTGCAGCGATCCTCCAGGAATGGCCACCCCGTATCTGATCACATCTTACAGCGGCCGTCTGGCCGAACGTCAGTGCCATAGGGTTAAGGTGCAGCGGGAGCTTCAACGGGTCCGTTTGTGCGGGAAAGAACGGTGCCTTCGAAGTTGGGCTTGTCTTGCGGGGAGGCAGATACGATGAAGCGCAAAAAGAGATCAAAGGAACAGCCAATAAAGGAGTTGGCTGGTGTGCACCGAATTGTCGAATCGGCGATGTCTCAAGACAATTGCGGCCGGGCGGCGGAGGAGATCGTCAGCCTGGCCAAGTTTCCCCAAGAGAATCCCAGCCCGGTCCTTCGAATATCAGGCGACGGTGAGATTCTTTACGCCAATAAGGCAAGCTCCCCCTTGGTGAATGCATGGCGATGCGGCAAGGGCGGGCCCTTGTCCGGCCAGTGGTACCAAATTGTATTGGATGCGCTCAGTTCCGGACGGAGCCGGCAAGCAGAGCTGGAATGCGAGGAGAAGGTATTCTCCCTGACGTTCGCCCCGGTTGCAGATTCGCACTATGTCAACGTCTATGGGCTCGACATCACCGAGCGCAAGCGGACCGAGGAAGAGCTGAAAAGATCGCGCGACCACCTGGATAGGGTTCTAAACAGCATGTACGAGGGCGTGGTCGTCATCGACCCGAATTTCAACATCCGGGATGCCAACACCTGCTTCTTGAAGCAACACGCCGTCAATCGTGAGGAAGCGATCGGCCGCCACTGCTACGAGATCACGCACTGCCTCGATGAGCCTTGTTCGGGCGCAGAGCACGCCTGTCCTCTTCGGGAGGTGCTCGATACAAGCCAGCCGGCAACAACAGAACACGTTCACCAAGCGTCCGATGGGAGGCAGATAATCGTCGAGATCAAGGCGTTTCCGCTTCTGAGTGAGGATGGGCGTGTGGATGCGGTCGTGGAGCTTGTTCACGATATCACCGAGCGAAAGCGCGCCGAGAAGGAACTGCTGGAAACGAGCCGGCTGAACCAGAAGCTCCTGGACAGCATGCCCTGTCTGATGTTCCTCCTGCGATCCAACAGCAGAGAGATCGTCGCGTCGAACGAGGCCGCCGCGAAAGTCGGCGCCGTGCCAGGGGAGAAATGTTTCGCGGCCTGGGCGAAGCGCGAGGATCCATGCCCCTGGTGCCTGGCGCCGTCGGTCTGGGCTACGGGCGAGCCTCAGCAGCGGGAAGTCGAGGCCTTTGACAAGGCCTGGGACGTGCATTGGATTCCAGTGGGCCAAGACCTTTACCTTTGGTACGCCTCCGACATCACCGACCGCAAGTGGGCGGAGGAGGAGATTGCCAAGCTGGCGAAATTCCCGGCCGAAAACCCCAACCCGGTCCTGCGCATTTCCCGGGACGGCGAGATCGTTTACAACAATGATGCTGCTCGGTCTCTGTTGGCGCCGTGGGACTGCCGGCAGGGCGAGGCCGTATCAGGCCAGTGGCGCCGGATCGTATCCGATACGCTTCGCACCGGCCGAAGCCGACAGATCGAAATTGACTGCTGCGACCGGGTATTTTCCCTGACGTTCGCCCCGGTCTCGGAGTCCAACTACGTTAACATTTACGCGTTGGATGTTACGGGTCTCAAGCGGGCGGAGGAGGAGCGGCGAGAGCTGGAAGCCCAGTTCCAGCAGGCCCAGAAGCTGGAGAGCCTCGGCGTGCTGGCCGGCGGGATCGCCCACGACTTCAACAATCTGCTGGTGTCGATTCTGGGCAATGCGGACCTGGCCCTCAGGGCCCTCTCCCCGGTATCGCCAGGCAGGCCAACCGTCGAGGAGATTAAGAAGGCCGCGATCCGAGCTTCGGAGCTGACCAATCAGATGCTCGCGTATTCCGGTAGGGGTTGGTTTGTCGTTCAGCCGCTGAACCTCAACGAACTGGTCCAGGAGATGGGGCACCTCCTGCAGGTTTCAATATCCAAGAAGGTCGAGTTGAAGTACGACCTTGTCGAGGACCTTCCTGCGGTGGAGGCCGACGCCGCTCAGATCCGCCAGGTGGTAATGAACCTAATCACCAATGCATCGGAGGCCATCGGCGAGGGCAGTGGAGCCATTGTGGTCGCCACCGGTGTGATGGATGCTACCCGAGACTATCTCTCGAAGGCGTGCCTCGATGACAATCTTCCCGAAGGGCAGTATGTCTATCTGGAGGTATCGGACACCGGTTGCGGAATGGACGAACAGACCATTACGAAGTTATTTGATCCGTTTTTCACCACCAAGTTTGCCGGTCGAGGGCTGGGCTTGGCGGCGGTCTTGGGCATCGTTCGAGGCCACCGCGGATGTGTTACGGTCGAAAGCCAAGTCGGTAAGGGCACGACATTCAGAGTGCTCCTGCCACGCAGCGAGAAGCCCGTGGAGGCTATGCCGGAACATCCTGCGGCCGTCTCGCTCAAACAGTGGCGGGGCGAGGGGACCATCCTTGTAGCCGACGATGAAGAATCCGTTCGCAAGGTAGCCAAGACGATGCTCGAAGACGGCGGCTTCCGCGTCCTGCTTGCAGGAAACGGCCAAGAGGCCCTCGAGGTCTTCCGGCAGCACGCCGACGAAATTCTACTGGTCCTGCTGGACATGACCATGCCGGAAATGGATGGACAGGAAACATTTCGGGAGATGCAGCGTGTTCGGGAAGATGTCAAAGTCATTCTTTTCAGCGGCTACGATGAGCAGGATACCACCAGCCGATTCGCCGGGAACAGCCTTGCCGGTTTCATACAGAAGCCCTTCGGGTTCGACGCGCTGATGAGAAAAGTTCGCCAGGTGCTGGCCCCGCCGCAGACGTAGCGCCTTGGCTCCTGAGAGAGTAGAGTTTCTCTTCTGGGCGAGGCGGCCTGTCCCCGACGGAGAAAATGCGCCTTCCGGGGCCTGCGGACGCGTGCTTCGACGCTGTTCGGAGGGTCCCGCAAGGACTTGGGGCGCTAGGAACTTGCTTGTCGAAAGGCCAAATCCTGGTAGAATCGTGAACAGCGCTAGCGGTGGTCGTCAGCGAGCAGCCATGTGGGAAATGTCGGTCGAAGGGAGGAACTCCCATGTCACTTGTCATTCAGTGTCCGCGTTGCGGCTTGAAGCTCAAGGCCGATGAGCAACACACAGGTATGATATGCAAGTGCCCCTCGTGTAGTAAAAGGATTCAGATTCCCTCACAACCGGACGCTTCAAAGATCTCCGCTTATGATCTCATACCCTTGGCCCAAGAGGACCCGCCGAATGATAATAATACATCGAGGCAAGCTGCACAGCCAAACCAGAGGCGCGCCAGTTATGACCGCCAGTCGAGGGGACCTACCCTAATTGATCACCTTAGAAACGTCAGGGGCTTCGGAATAGGCCCAAAAGGCCTGATTATCATTGGAATCATCGCCGCGGCTTCTATAGGTGTATATATATGGTGGAACTCCAGGCCCGGGATAGCAGTAGGTCAGCCGACAATTGTCGATTCATATACAGCGCTGAGCAAGATTCGCTTTCCCAGTGCCCTGGAATTAGTTGCGATCGCACCGATTGTTGGCTTCGTAGGCCGATCAGATTACGTGTACGAGAGAAGCCTGCTACCGGAAGGGGTTAGTGATGTTGTAGTTCTCAAACCGTGGCAATCAGGTGAGTTCATAATAATCCCGATAAGAATATCGCAGAAACACTTGATAGAAAGCGGTGCGGGGAGGAAATGGACAGTTTTCCTTGCGGGGAGCCATTTTAAGCTGAAGGCCGGGGACAGAAAACAGAACGCCATCTTGCTCAGGAAACGCTTCGATGATTTTGTTAGGGTGGACACAAATCCCGGGGGAGACCGGGAGGATAATCCCTTATTCAAACTGCGATGGGTGCCTGTGTATCCGCCGTTGATAGAACGCGATTCCGGCATGAAGATCAGATACGCCAAGAAGCTCGATGATCGTCTCTTGGAATTGACTTGGAATGAAGGTTGCGAGGCTTGGTTCGCCGAACACGAGATGGAGCTCAATAAGGCATACCTGGACTCTCACCGGACGGAGTTTTTTCTCTTCTTTAATCGGCCTGAGCGGACAGCCCAATCCCTTGAGCTCACATATTTCGGAAAGAAGGTTGCGACGTTCTCTCGCGAATTATGCAATTAAGAAGGGGGATCTTCTCGGGGCTGTGCGGATGAAGAAACACCTGCGCCTATCGAAAACTGGGTCCTTCTTATGTAGCAAAGACTTATTGATTCTGACCGCTCTCTCGTTGCGCGGTAGAGGCTGCTGGCCGACGGGCATGGCTCGACAAGACTGCTTACCGACGAAAACGGCGCCCTCGTGGCCGGGCAGATCTTCGACTACGACGCCTACGGCCAACTCCTGGACGAGGGCATCACGCCGCTGACCTCACTTCTCTACAGCGGTGAGGAGTACAACGTAAAGACCGGCCTTCAGTACCTCCGCGCCCGCTACTACGATCCCGCCGCAGACGTAGCGCCTTGGCTCCTGAGAGAGTAGACTTTCTCCTTTGGGCGAGGCGGCCGCAGAAGGCCTTTAGCCCTTATGCCTGAGGACCCTGTGGTGGCTGAGAAACCTGAAGCACGCGAAGCCTGATAGAGTCCGGGAAAGAATCACTGTAGGCGGCGATGTACCGGCTAATGCTCGTTCGGTGCTCGTCCAAGGCCTCCTTTGGGTTTTTCCCCCGGCTGACGCACTCCGGCAACATCGGGGATATGGCCAGGTACGTCCCGTCAGGGTCTCGACTGATCAGTACGCCTAGCTCCATGGTTATGCACTCCGTCGAGGTGTAGGTGGCTCGTTTTTGGTGTAGTCATACCGGTGCACGTAATGGGGCCGTCCTAATCTCCTTATGGTCCGGCCCTTACCGATTGGCCGAAAGACTTGCCAATTTCTGGAATCCGCAATCGACCGACCCCGATAATATCCGATCGATTCGCCTCCAGCTCTCAGCCAGTATACATTATTGGTTGGCTTTTGCAAGTAATCTTACGTATGTCGGGCCTGCTCGAGCACCGACCCTGGCCGTAGTGATGGCCACGTGCAGCGTTGCCAGGGCGCACCTGGCGGATGCGGCGGCGGGCCGCAATGTCTCTGAGAGGTGGGCGCTGTGAATAATAGCCATGGCGAGAACTTGTTCGGCAGAACATTTGACTGTTCGTGCGGCCGGACGCATCGGATCGACCCACGTGAGGTGATCTATGCCGAAGACGCTGCGGACCGGCTAGGCGAAGTTTCTGCGCGCTACGCGGCTGGGCGTCGCGCGGTTGTGCTGATGGATGTTCGCACCGGCAGGGCGGCCGGGGTCCAAGCGGCGGGGAAACTGGCCGAGGCCGGATGGCAAGTCAGCGAAGCGGTCGTAGAAGATCCCGCCGAAGGCAGCTCGCCCATCTGCGACGACCTGACCAGGAAGACGCTCTCCGAGTGGGTCGGCAAGATGGATCTGGTCGTGTCGGTCGGCAGCGGCGTGATTACCGATCTTGGCAAGTGGCTGGCGTTTGACTGCGGGATGGCGTTTGTCGCCTTCGCCACCGCCGCCAGCATGAACGGCTATACCTCAGCTAATGTCGCACCGACGATTCAAGGCATAAAGACGCTCATCCGCGCCCGGCCGCCCCTGGCGGTGCTTTCCAGCCCGGGCGTTCTTCGCGATGCGCCGTATGAGCTGACCGCAGCCGGTCTCGGCGACGCCCTGGCCAAATCGGTCAGCTCGCCCGACTGGTATCTCAACCACCTGCTGTTCGGCGACTATTACTGCGAAGAGGCCGTCGGGCTAATCGGTCACCTCGAATCACTTTACCTTCGACGTCCGGAAGATCTGCTCGCCGGTGTACCGGAGGCGATGAAGGACCTGTTTGAGGCCTTGCTGCTGACCGGGGTGGCGATGACCATGGCCGAGACCTCCGCGCCGGCCTCCGGCGGCGAGCACCTGATCTCCCACGCCCTTGATATGATCTCGTCACTGGAAGGCCGGCAGCACGATTTGCACGGCCGACAGGTCGGCGTGGGGACGATTCTGACCTCTGAACTCTATCGTCGCGTGCTTCAATTGGACTCTCCCCAGTGGCGCCAGATGCCGGTGGAAGTGGATCCGCCATTCTGGGGGAAGCTCTCGACCGCAGTGGCAGAGCAATACGCGCAGAAGGCCGGCCGCCTTCGCTCGGCAGCTGGGTTGCTGGCCAAGGGCAACACTTGGGACGACCTTCGCGAGCGGATCGGGCCGATGTTGCGGCCGCCGGAGGAGATTCGTGATTGCCTTCGACGCGCCGGCGCCGCTTACAGGGCAGAGGACATCGGCTGCAATCGCCTGAGGTTGGCGGAGGCGTTTCGCCACGCCCACGAGATCCGCTCGCGCTTCACAATCCTCGACCTGGCGCAACTGGCCGGCGTGATGCCCGCAGCCGCCGACGAGATCGTCGAGGCATGGAGCTGAGGCGCATTGTTTGTTTCTGGTTCTTTGCCAAATAACCGGGCGATCCATTCGCCAGAGTCTGTTGCACTGGGCGAGGCTGGAATGGGGTGACAAATAAATGCTGGCGGGTTATGATTTCCAGCGAGGAAGGATTCATGAAAATCCGCTTAGTGGCAATTGATTTGGACGGGACGCTGCTGAACTCGGCCAACCAGATGACCCAGACGACGGCAGCAATTCTACGAATGGCCGGGGAGGCCCACGGCATGCGAATCGTGCTGGCCAGCGCTCGGCCTCCGCGGACCGTTCTGCCTTTTTACTCTCTGCTCGACCTCGATACACCAATGATCAACTACAACGGCGCGCTGGTTTACGAACCGCGGTCACAGCGTGTGCTGATGCATCGGCCGATCCCGTTGGAGACCGCCCGGCAGATTGTGGAGATCTCCCGGGAGGCTTTCCCTGGCGTGACCGTCTCGGTGGAGGTTCTGGACCACTGGTACGCCAACCGTATTATCGACGCCTATCGCGATGCGACGGGCCAGGAGTCCGAGCCGGAGGTGGTTGGGCCGATCGCGAATTGGCTTAACATGGACGTCACCAAGCTGCTGCTATTGGGTCCGCCGGAGCAGCTGAAGGAAGTCACCGCCGCGCTCGTGGAGCAAGTGCCCTACCAGGTTTCGATGACGCTGATGGAAGATAACACCATCCAGGTCATGCATGCGACGGTTTCCAAGGAGCAGGCGCTTCGCGTGGTGGCAGCCGAACTGGGCGTCGAACGCGAGGAGGTGATGGCCATCGGCGACAACGCCAACGACGTCGGGATGCTGCAATGGGCGGGCGTGGGTGTGGCAATGGCCAATTCCGCTCCCCAGGCGATCGAGGCCGCCAACTTTATCACCGATCACCAGGATGCAGACGGGGCCGCCAAGGCCGTCCGGAATATCATCATCAAGGGCCTGGAGGGGCTGCCGAAGAGAAAGTAACCACTGCGGACTCGTCTCAGTTGGCTGGTAGGAGCTCCGGGCTTGGCAACAACTCTCAGATCATCAGCTTCCAGGGACGTTCAGAGCTATGGCGTCCTTGACGGATTTCTACTCATGACGTATCCTTCAATTTGTAGACAGAATTGCGGGAAATGGTTGAGGTTAACGCTGTGATTTCTGAAAGCAGATATTTCTCGTCGTCGCACGCCCATACACGCCGCCCCTGACGGCCCGGCACACCTTCCGTACGTCCCCAATTCGCAGAGTTTTGTCGTTTACTCGATTTTGATTGAATTGCAAAGCTTGACGTTTAGAACTAGATTGAGACTGGCCATGAGCATACGAGTAATTGATTGCAAAGACGCTGACTATGGGCCGAAGGTGCAAGCGGTTCTGGAGGTGCTTCGCGGCGGGCGTTTGACCTCAGCAGACGCCGACAGCGAGCTGGACATTCCGCGGATCGTTCAGGATATTCTCGCCAAGGTGGCCGCCGGGGGCGACAAAGCCGCCGCGGAGCTGACATCGAAACTTGACCAAGCGGACATCACGCCGGCGACGCTTCGCGTACCGGCCGAGGTCATCGCCGAAGCCTACGCCGCCGCCGAGGTGGAGTTTCTCCAGCTGGTCCGGCGGGTCGCAGTCAACATCCGCCAGTATCAGCAGAGCATTCTGATCCGCCCCCCCAGCCCGCTGAAGCGAGCCGGCAGGGAGCTGGGCGTGCGATATGTCCCGATCGACCGCGTGGGGATCTACGTGCCGGGCGCAAAGGCGCTGTATCCCTCGACGGTGCTGATGACCGTTGTGCCTGCCCAGGTCGCTGGCGTGGGCCAGATCGCAATAGCATCGCCGCCGGCCGGCGGGGAGGTCAATGAGCTGGTCCTGGCCTTGGCGGGCGAGTTGGGCGTCACGGAGGTCTACCGGCTGGGTGGAGCGGTCGCGCTGGCGGCACTGGCCTGCGGGACCGAGACGATTCGGCCGGTGCAGAAGATCGTCGGGCCGGGTGGGGCGTTCGTCGCCGAGGCCAAGAGGCAATTGTTCGGACGGGTCGGCATCGACAGCATAGCCGGACCTTCGGAGGTGCTGATTTTGGCTGACGAAACGGCCCGGCCGGAATGGGTTGCGGCCGATTTGCTTGCCCAGGCAGAGCATGATCCCGGATCGGCCGTGCTTATCACGCCATCGCGGGCGCTGGCTGAGAGGGTGGCCGAACAGGTGGTGCGGCAGGTGGACCAGCTGGAAAGGGCCGAGGTCACGCGTAAGGCACTGGAGGCCTACTCGGCCATCATCGTCACGCCGGACCTCGACGGCGCCTGCGAACTGGCCAACGAATTTGCCACGGAGCACCTCCAGATCATGACAGCGGACGACGATGCCGTGCTCGCGAAGATTCGAAACGCTGGAGCGATCTTCCTCGGCCCGTACACACCGGTCCCGCTCGGCGATTATTACGCCGGGCCTAGCCACGTCCTGCCGACAGGCGGAACGGCGAAGTTCTTTGGGCCGCTGAGCTGCAACGATTTTCTCAAGGCCTCCAGCACGATTCGATACGACGCTGCATCGCTTTGCGACGATGCCGAGGATGTAATCGACTTTGCCAAGCGGGAGGGCTTAACCGCTCACGCCCGCGCTGTGCAGATGCGAAAAGAGCAGTAGGTGCGTTTCGTCGTTGCTGGACGTGTGCCAACGCACCGAGAGTCAACGGCCACGCGAAAACGATTGTGGTATTCCGATGACGTATTTCAGAGATAACATTGATGCGATGACTGCCTATCGCCCGGGAGAGCAGCCTGAAGCCGGCGCTGGGATCATCAAGCTCAATACGAATGAGAATCCATATCCGCCTTCTCCAAAGGCGCTGGCGGTGCTGCGCGACTTCGACGGCGAGTTGCTGCGGCGCTATCCGCACCCCCTGGCTGAGCAGTTTCGCCGAACGGTCGCCGGAGTGCTCTCCGTGCCGGTTGATTGGATTCTGCCCGGCAACGGCAGCGACGAGCTGATCAGCATGATTGCCCGTGCTTGCGCTTCGTCCGATCGCCCGATTGTCTGTCCGGTTCCGACGTTCGAATTCTTTCTCACCCAGGGGCAGATTCAGCAGGCCGGCCCGGTGGAGGTTCCGTTCGACGACCAATACAACCTGCCAGTTGAGCAGCTCGCAGTGGCCGCGGGGGCGGTGACGTTCGTCGCCAACCCCAACAGCCCATCGGGCACAGCTGCGGGCAACGGACAACTCGGAGAGTTGGCCAAACGCCTCTCCGGCATCCTGGTGGTCGATGAAGCCTACGTCGATTTTGCCGATAGCCACGCCGTGAACCTGGTGCGGAAGCACGACAACGTTATCGTGCTGCGGACGCTCTCCAAGGGCTACTGTCTGGCGGGCCTGAGGTTGGGCTTTGCTGTGGCGAATCCCAGCCTGCTCGAGGGGCTGCTGAAAGTGAAGGACATTTATAACGTCAGCGCGCTTGCCTGCGCCGTTGGTGCGGCTGCGTTTGACGACCAGCAGCACATGATCGCTAACGTTGAAAAGATTAAGGCCGCGCGGACAAAGCTTACCGGCGAGCTGAAGGAGCTGGGCTTTCGCGTCTGGCCGTCGCAGGCGAATTTCCTTTTGGTTAGGCCAGCAAGCGGCGAGGCGGAGGCCATCTATCAAAGCCTCAAGGACCGAGGAATCCTCGTTCGATACTTCAAAGGACCGCGGCTGGAGGATAAATTGCGAATCACTGTCGGGACGGACGAAGAGAACGCGGCCCTTGTGGAAGGCCTACGGGAGGTTTTGCGAACATGAGCGACAAGACGGCGAAAAAATCCAAAGGGCCCGCCCCGCGGGGGAGACGCGGCCGAACGGCGACGATCAAACGCCAAACCAAGGAAACGAAGATCGAGCTGACGCTGGACCTCGACGGGACCGGCAAGGTCTCGGCTAGGACCGGCATCGGGTTCCTCGACCACATGCTCGATCATCTCGGCAAGCACAGCCTCTCTGATCTGACCGTCACGGCCAGCGGCGACCTGGAGGTGGACGATCACCACACTTGCGAGGACGTCGGCATTTGCCTGGGCGAGGCGCTTAAAGAGGCCCTGGGCGATAAGGCCGGCATCTGCCGATACGGCTCGGCGTCGGTGCCGATGGAAGAAGCCCTGGCGGAAGTTTCGCTGGATCTGTCCGGCCGCCCGGCGGTGGTCTTCAACGCGCGTTTTACCGGTGACAAGATCGGCACGTTCGACGTCCAGCTGATCGAAGAGTTCCTGCGCCGCCTGGCCCTGACAGCCGGGGTCAACCTGCACGTCAACGTCCCCTACGGCAGCAACGATCACCACATCGCCGAGGCGATCTTCAAGGGCTTGGCCGAGGCGCTGCGCCGCTCAAAGTCGATCGATCCCCAGCGCAAAGGCGACATTCCCAGCACCAAGGGCAGGTTATAACAGCCTGCTTGCCGACGGTCAGGATGCGTCGGTCCAGCTGACTACCCCGCCGGCTCTGCCGCTTGCTGGAGCCGCGAAAGAGGTGGTGGTCCTCCAAGACTGTGATAGGATCATCGAAAAGGCCCGCGATGGTCGTGGGCAGAAATCCATATGGGAAATGTCGGCGAAAGAGATCGAAAACGGAAGGGATCGGACTCATGAAACTGCGAACGCAACAGAGTGGCATCCGGGTTTACTCATTGCATGTGAGAACGATGATTCTCGCAGGGATCATCAGCGCCGGTGTGATCGGCTCGTCAGGATACGCAGCAGACCCGGCCGCGGCCAAGACGAAGCGGGAAGGGATGGCGTGGACAGGGGACCCTACGCCCCTCATCTGGGTGTCGACCTACACAAAGGCTCCGCCGACGATCGATGGGAAGATGGACGTTGCCTGGCGAGCGGCGAAGCCCCTTACGGTGATGGTGCGAGAGGCATTGGGCGGCGACTACCCCAAGCCGGTGGTGCTCCGAGCCCTGCACACGGACGATGCCTTCTACATGCTCGCACAATGGTCGGACGACACGAAAAGCGATATGCGCGATCCCTATGTGTGGAATTCCACGACGAAGCAGTACGACCGCCCCTCGAAACCAGACGACCAGTTTGCCATCGAGTTCCCGATCAAGGGTGACTTCGCCATCAGCATGATGACCGTGATGAGGGAGTTTACCGCCGACGTATGGCACTGGAAGGCAGGCCGGGGCAACCCGAAGGGGTGGGTGGACGACAAGACCCACGTCATAAGCCAAAGGCCGGTCCCGCATGCTAAAATGCATCGCTTGCACGGGGGACGGACCGTCTACATTGCCCGGGTGATGGATGCGGGGAAACCGTCTTACACGGTGAGGCCTGCGCCAACGTCAAAGCAAGGAGATACCGTAAACTCATTCGAACACAAGGAACCACCGACCGGAAGCCTCGCGGACGTGCGGGGCAAAGGCTTGCACAATGGCAAGGGGTGGGTCTTGGAGATCTCTCGGAAGTTCAAAACGGGCCACTCTGATGATGCCGTGATCGATCCGACACGGGATAACGTCTGCGCCATCGCCGTGCTCAATGACGAGTTGAATGAAGAGCATTCGGTCTCCACGCTGATCACGTTGCGCTTTGTGGGAGGACCGGCTTCCAAGGGGGCCGCATCCTCATGGAACTTCGACTCAGGCCGAGAGCTCCCGCCGGGATGGAAAGTCGCGGCCACCAACCCCAGAGGCGATTTGGCGGAATGGAAGGTGGTTGCAGATGACCAAGCCCCCAGTGCGCCCAATGTGCTTACGATCACCAGGATCAAGGATGGCTTCAGAGGCGTATTCAACCTGTTCTGGACACCCAAAGTTTCCTTTCAAGACGGCACGATAGAGCTGAAGCTCCGGGCGAATACGGGCGAGGTAGATCAGGGCGGTGGGCCGATCTGGCGCGTGAAGGACGCGAACAACTACTACATCGCCCGCTACAATCCGTTGGAAAGAAACTTCCGACTGTATTGCGTGAAGAACGGAGCAAGGAGAATCCTGGATGACGCCCGGGGAATCAGTATCAAGGCAGGCGAGTGGTTTACTATCAAGATCGTCCATAAAGGCGAGAAGATCGAGGGTTGGCTGAATGGAAAGAAGCTCTTGGAGGCCAGGGACCGGACCTTCAGGGAGGCCGGTGGCGTCGGGTTCTGGACGAAGGCCGACGCCGCGACATCGTTCGATGGTCTTACAGTAAAGCCGGATCGTCCCACAGGCGACGCCACTGCGCCCGTTTCCATGAGTATTGCCGCTGGAAGAAGGGGATGAGGTACTGATCACCGGCATGAAGAATCTCTCTTACGCTCTTGGCTCGTGCGTCCATGTCCTCTGTTCCACTCTTCTGATGCTCTGTTCCGTGGCCGGCTAGTCCCGCCGACTCGGTGCATTGTCATTCAATGGATCAGATGGCCGAGGTGCTGGGCATTCCGCTTTCAGTGCTCATTACGGTGATCCTCTACGTTATCTATCGCCTGCGCCGGTAGCGGGCTGGCGAGCTATCGAGATTCACTTTGGTCTTCTCCGATTACCACCAGCTCGTCGCATTCCTCTTCGGTGGGTATGTCCAGTTGCCGCTCGTAGCCGTCAATTGCATGTCGCATCTTCTCGGGTGTGAGTGTCGGATGACCTGCACGCTGAACGATTCGCTTCTCACAGACGTCCCTCGGCGCGTTGAAGTGGATGATCTTCACGCGGTACCCGTGTGCCCTGGCCGCGTCCGCAAAGAGCTTTCGCTGCCTTCGTGCAGGATTGGTCCGGTCGATGACAATTCGCTCAACGCCTTGGTCCAGCCGCCGCCGATAGCGTCGAAAGAGTCTCTCAAATTGCCGTGGACCTTCGTCCTGGGAAACGCGTGTGTGGACGCTCAGGGCGGTTTGGCAATATCGCGTCTTACCGGCCCCCTGTCGGCCCACCAGGATCACCACCTCTTTCATTTTGGCACGCGTGCCCATTGCAAGCTGGCCGGCTTTTCGTAAGCGACGGCGAAGAATGGAAATGTACTTCGCTTGGGCCCTTAACGCAGGTAGCCGTCACTGGTAGGCCAAACCGGTCCGGTTACAGAGTCCCTTCAGTGCCTCGGCGGCCTCGGCGAACAGCTTTGGTCCGGTGAACCCGCCGAACTGGCCGGTGGCGGCCAGGTGAGGCTCGAGTGTCATCACACCGCTCCAGTTGCGTACTTTCAGATCGGCAAAGATCTGCTCAAGCTGGCCGGCGCCCTGTCCGGCCGGCACGCAAGTCTTTCGGCTGGGGTCGTGATCCTTGATGTGGAAGGCATAAGTAAGCTCGGCCAGGCCCTTCAGCCAGGCATCGTCATACGGGGCGACGCCTTCGACGACAAAGTTGGCCGGGTCAAAGATGGATTTGAAATGATCGGAGGAAATGGCCGCAAACAGATCCTTCACCCCTTCGGGTTTTGCGCCGTAGATGGCACGTTCGTTCTCGTGCAGCAGGACGATGTCAGCGGACTCGGCAACTTCGACCATGGCGGCCATGCGCTCTATCACCACGCTGCGCTGCGAGTCAATCGTCCTGCCTTCGGACGGATAGAAGCTAAAGATTCGGATCTGGTCGGTTCTAAACGCTCTGGCTACGTCGAAGCAGTGTTTCAATAGATCCAAGTGGGAGTCGAAATCTGCATCTGTGGCAACCTTGCCGATCGGCGAGCCGATGCAGAAAACAGAAAACCCGCGATCCTCCATCTGCTGCCTGTACCGGCGGGCCTCTTCGATAGTCATTGACGAGACGTTCTTGCCGTCGATGCTGCGAACGTCGATGGACATGATCCCTAGGGCCGCACAGGTATCCATCTGAACTTTCAGATCTTCTGCGATCTCGTCGGCGAAGGCGCTGAGAGTAATCATGATTTTTCCTTACGTGACGGCCTGGCATGCTACCAGGCAGCTATGAGCGGTAACCGATCATCACTATCCCTGCGACGCTTTTAAGGCCTGGTCCAGGTCGGCCTTGATGTCCTTGACGTCCTCGATTCCTATGCTTAGGCGGACGTACTCTTCTGTCACGCCCGTGGCCGCCTGATCTTCGGGCGTGAGCTGTTGGTGCGTTGTGGAGGCCGGATGTATCACCAGAGTCTTTGCGTCGCCGATGTTGGCTAGGTGACTGGCGAGCTTGACGTTGTTGATGAACTTGATTCCTGCCTTCTTGCCGCCTCGGATGCCGAAGCCGACGATCGCTCCAGCGCCGGCCGGCAGATACTTCTTGGCGTTGGCGTAGTGAGGGTGGTTTTCAAGCCCGGGGTAGTTGACCCACTCGACGGCCGACTGATCGCAGAGCCATTCTGCCACGGCCTGCGCGTTCTGGCAGTGTCGCGGCATGCGCAGGTGCAGCGTCTCCAGCCCCAGCAGGAACAGGAAAGCTGCGAACGGGCTCATGCACGCGCCCATGTCGCGCAGCAGGTGCGTGCGGATGTGCACGACGTAGGCAATGTTGCCGATAGGTTTGAGCGCTTCGGCGAACACCATGCCGTGGTAGGCATCGTCCGGAGCGCAGAATTCTGGCCACCTTTCTGGATTCTCCGCCCATGGAAACGTTCCGCCGTCGACAATCACTCCGCCGATGTGTAGGCCATGGCCGCCGATGAACTTCGTGGTCGAATAAATCGGGATGTCGATGCCGTGCTCGATCGGGCGAAGCAGCACCGGCGTGGTGACCGTGTTGTCACAAAGAACCGGTAGGCCGCACTTGTGCGAGATGTCGGCGAGCTTTCGGAAATCCGGAACGTCATTCTTGGGGTTTCCGATCGATTCCAGGTAGACGCAGCGGGTGTTTTCGTCGGCGAGCTGTTCGATCTGCTCGGGGTGGTCCGGGTCGAAGAAGCGCACCTCGATGTTGAGTTTCTTGAACGTCTGGGTAAACAGCGTCCAGGTGCCGCCGTATAGGCTGGTGGAGGAAATGAAGTTCTGCCCGGAATGCGTGATTGTGAGTATCGCCGCGGTGATGGCAGCCTGCCCGCTGGCGAAGGCCAAACCAGCCGCTCCGCCATCCATGGCAGCCAAACGCTTTTCCAGCACGTCGTTAGTCGGGTTCATCAACCGGCTGTAGATGTTGCCGAATTCCTTCAGTGCGAAGAGATTCGCCGCGTGGTCGGTGTCTTTGAAGACGTAGCTTGTGGTTGCGTAGATGGGTACGGCCCTGGCGGTTGTGGTCGGGTCAGGCTGCTGTCCGGCGTGCAGTGCCAGAGTCCCGAGACCGTAGCTATCTTGTTGGTCTGCCATGGTATTGTTCCTTTTTCAATTGGGCCGATAACGGTCTTATTCTTCGCCCAGGTAGTCGAACAGCGGAGAGGTGAGATACCGCTCGCCGAAGCTGGGGATGATTGTCACGATCATTTTTCCGGCGTTTTGCGAGCGTTGTGCGACGGTGTTGGCCACCGACAGCGCCGCACCGGAAGAGATCCCGACGAAGAGGCCTTCTTCTTTGGCCGCCCGCCGAGCCCACTGGATGGCGTCTTCATGATCCACCTGGATAATCTCGTCCACCACGTCAAGATTGAGGACGTCAGGCAGGAAGCCGGCCCCTATGCCTTGAATCTTGTGCGGACCCGGCGTCATCTCCTGCCCCTGGCTGCTTTGAGAAAGCACTGGGCTTTGGACCGGCTCGATGGCGATGGCCTGGAATTCTGGCTTTCGCTTCTTGATCACTTCGGCGATGCCGGTAATCGTCCCGCCGGTGCCGACGCCGGCGATCACGATGTCCACTTGACCGTCCGTGTCGTCCCAGATTTCCTCGGCGGTGGTGCGGCGGTGAATCTCCGGATTGGCCGGGTTTGTGAACTGCTGTGGCATGAAGCCGTTGGGTGTTTCTTTCAGTAGCTGCTCGGCCTTTTCGATCGCGCCCGGCATACCCCCTTCCGCCGGCGTTAAGACGACTTCGGCGCCCATGGCCCGCAGCACCTTGCGCCGCTCGATGCTCATCGATTCCGGCATGGTCAGGATACACTTGTATCCGCGGGCCGCGCAGACGAACGCCAGCGAGATACCCGTATTGCCGCTGGTCGGCTCGATGATCGTGGTGCCGGGCTTGAGCTTTCCGTCACGCTCGCCAGCTTCGATCATCGAGAGGCCAATGCGGTCCTTAACCGACCCCATCGGGTTTAGGCTTTCCATCTTGGCCAGAACCGTCGCCTGCGACTGAATCAGGTTGCGGATTCTGACCAGCGGTGTCCGGCCGATCGTTTCAATTATGCTCTCGTAAATACGAGCCATCTTCCAACTCCTCTCTGGGAGGCATCAAAGCGTCTGACCAATCACGGCTGCAAGAATTCAAATTCGTGGTGCTTACAGCATGGACAATCCGCGTTCGAACTCGTGCGGCGCACGTCGATGCGCTGCAACGTGTTCGTCCATACGTCGAATTTCAGGAGGTACGGACTGATTTCGTCGAGCCGGCCGGTGAGGATCTTCATTATCTCGCTGGCCTGAAAAGAAGCCACCGCCGCGACGGCAGGGCCCAACACGCCGACACTGCGACAGCTTGGGTCGCTGCAAGGCGGAGGCGGGCTTTCCAGGACGCAGCGTAGGCAAGGCGTGCGGCCGGGAACGATCGTCATCGTCTGCGCCTCGGTGCCGACAACGCCCGCGAAGACCCATGGCCGGTTGGTTTTTACCGATACATCATTGATTAGGTAGCGCGTCGCGAAGTTGTCAGTACCGTCCAGAATCACGTCCGTCCCTTCGGCGAGCGCCTCGGCATTGTCTTTGTCCAGGCGGCTTGCAACCGGCTCGACGGTGATATTGCTGTTGATCTGTTTTATGTGCATCGCGGCGGCTTTGGCCTTGCCCAGCGAGGCCCGTGCGTCCGATTCATCATATAATGCCTGTCGATGAATGTTGGTCAGGTCGACCTGGTCGTCGTCGACGAGGCGCAGGAACCCCACGCCTGCTCGCGCCAGCAGTTCGACTGCGTGTGTTCCAAGTCCGCCAACGCCGACCACCAAGACTCGACCTGAAATCAGCGCACGCTGGGCCTGGAGTCCCAGAGATCCCAAAACGATTTGACGCTGGTATCGCGCCAGGTCGGCATCATCGTTGCTACGTCCGCTCACGGCCGGCGATTACCTCATTCATCGACCCGCTGCGAAATCCCTCGAGGTCCAGACTGACGTAGGTATAGCCCAACGCGTTGAGGGCTGCCACTACTTCCTGCCGCAACTCGATCAGCCGCGGAATCTCCTCCGGCGGAATCTCGATCCGCGCCACCGCATCGTGGTCGCGCACACGACAGCAAACGAACCCCAGGTCCTTCAAACTATACTCCGCTTGTTCGATCCGGGAAAGCTTTTGGGCAGTGATAGTTTGCCTGTAGGGCAGCCTGCTGGCCAGGCACGCCATGGCCGGCTTGTCCCAGGTTTCCAAACCCATCGCGCGGGAAGCCCGGCGGATATCAGTCTTGGTCAGGCCGGCGTCCATCAGCGGGCTTCGCACGCCGAGCTCCGCGCCAGCCTGGAGGCCCGGGCGAAAATCGCCGCGGTCGTCGCAGTTGGCACCGCTGATCACGGCCCGATAGCCACGGGCAGCCGCAACCTTCTTCAAACGGGTGAACAAATCGCTCTTGCAGTAGTAACAGCGGTTGGGGGGATTGGCAGCGTAGTTTGGATCGGATAGTTCCGATGTTTCAAGCTCGATAAAGGCCGCGCCGAGCTTCTTGGCCAGGCCGCCGGCGGCCTGCCGCTCGCGCCGGGGTAAGCTGGGAGAAATCCCTGTGGCGGCCAGAACCTTCTCGCTGCCTAGAGTCTTCATGGCCAGCGCGAGCAGGAACGTGCTGTCCACGCCGCCGGAGAATGCCACCACGACGCTGCCGAGGGAGCGTAGCGCTTCCTGGCACTTGTTGAGCTTCCGCTGAAGCTCACCGTCGACGGCTGGATCTGTTAGGAGACTCATTCGATTCACTCTGGGCCCGTCGAATGGACGGCAACGGCGCGAAGCGGATTACCCAAATCGCAACCCGCCGAGAATCTTAACGAATCCACTAATCTCTTACTGTGAGGCACCTTGCATCTGCCCTGAGGTCAAATCTAACGAAAACTCTTCAAGAAATCCTCAAAAAAGGCCTTGACGAAGTCAAAAGTATAGTCTATTATTCCGATTGGAGCAATAGGGTATCGTAGGTTTATGTCAAGATGAGCGTCTCACAGAAATGCCAATATGCATTACGGGCCGTTCTGGAGCTGGCCAAGCACCGCGGCACGGAACCGCTTAGCGTCGGCAAGATCGCCGAGGCCCAGGCGATTCCGGCTCGGTTCCTGGAGTTGATTCTCGGTCAGTTGCGGGGAGGAGGCTTTGTCGAGTCGCGGCGGGGAGTTCAGGGCGGCTACTTCTTGGCTGTTTCGGCGGAGGCGCTCAGCGTGGGCGAAATCATTGAGTTTATCGATGGGCCGGTTGGGCCGGTTCGGTGTCTGGTCGCAGGCAAGGGCAGCGACTGTCCGCTTTACGGCAACTGCGCCTTCATGGGCATGTGGCGCCGGGCACGCGACGCGACGGCGGAAGTCTACGATGAGACCACGTTTCAGGACCTCATTGACGCCCAAGAAGCTGCCACCGGCGGATACGTCGGCAGCTACTCTATCTAGCCGCTCCGCTGGCGGGTTTGGCGGGCCTTGAGCTAAGGTCGCGACGAAGAATATCAGGAGATGGAATCATGTTGACTGCTGGTATGCTGGAAGACGTCAAGAAATTGGTGGAGGGCTTGAATTTTAAGCAGAAAGTCGAGCGTTCCCTGGACTTGATCCAACAGGTCTATGACGAATACGGAGATGCCATGGTCGTGGCCAACAGCCTCGGCAAGGACTCAGTGGCTGTCTGGCACCTGGCCAAGCGGGTAAGTCCGGACATTCGTGGCTTTATCGTAACTACGCGTTTCAAGCCGCCTGAGACGGTTCAGTTCATGAAAGAGGAAGTGGCCAGGTATCCGGAATTGCGTGTCTTCAGCAGCGGCGTGAAGATACCAGATAAGCTTTATGAGACCGACCCCAACGGCTGCTGCGAGCTGTTGAAGGTCGAACCTGTGCGCCGGGCAATCGAAGAGATGAACGTCAAGTGCTGGGTGACCGGCCTGCGCTGCACCGAAGGCCGGACGCGGCTGGATTTCCGCGAAATCGAACAACGTGACGAGGACCTGCTGAAGCTCAATCCGGTTCTCATCTGGTACGAGCGGGAGATCTGGCAGTACCTGGCGATGCACAGGGTCAACGTCAACCCGCTGTATGCTCAGGGCTATCGAAGCCTCGGCTGCGCCCCGTGCACGAAGATTACCAGCGACGGAAACGAGCGGGCCGGCCGCTGGATCGGCACAAGCAAATGCGGCGGCGAATGCGGCATCCATACCCGCCCGTTGAAGCTCGTCGACGGAGCGGGCATCTAGCAGGTGAGAGTCTCTCGCGGCGGTCAATCGCCGGTTGGCTTAAACGGGAAGGTATCGGTTTTTTCTGCCTTGGAAAGCGCCACAAGCAGCTCAGCCAGGCGGTCTGCACAGTGTTCAATGATTATTTCACCCTTCTCGGCTGAGCTTTTACGCACGTCGCCGCCGGCGGAGGCCGGCAGGTGCAGATGCCACGGCTTGACGAAGTACACCTCCGGATCGTTGAGAGCCTCGATGGCTAGCTTCCCGTGGGGGAAGACACCGAACTTCTCTGAGCGCACCAGCTCGCCGCGCAGGTACATCATCCGGCAGACCTCCGACTCGCCGCCGTGTTCGCTGGGGGCTTCTATGACGCCTTCCGGCGCAGAGTAAAACGCCATGCACACAAAGGCGCCTTGGCCGACCTTGCGCGTGTGGGCGTGCTGGCGGAGCGTTGCGCGAAGGGCGTCGGTGTTGCCCCCGTGACCGTTCAACAGCACGATCTTGCCGATGCCGTCGGCCTCCAGGGCCTCCAGTACGTCCAGCACCACCTGCATCAGCGTTTGCGGGGCGATGCGGCAGGCAAAGGGGAAGGCCTTGAAGTTGGCATTGTTGCCGATCGGCAGCGTGGGATACATTAGTGCCTTCGCGCCCTGCTGGTTGGCGCGGATCACACCCCGGCGAACCACGGCGTCGGCCTGAAACGCGTCTGTTCCGTACGGCAGCACCGGGCCATGCGGCTCGGTTGATCCGATGCCCCAGACCACCACCTCGGGCTCAAAGGCCCGCACGTCCTCAATGGTCATTTCTTCCAGAATTCCAGCGTTCATATCGAGCACCTTTCTGTGGCGAGGGTACCTTCGGCAGGCGTGCGATGCAAGAATGCGCCTTGCGGCGAATGCGATTGCAAATACGTCCCGATTCGGTCGCGACTGTGCGTTTACCTTTTGGCTCGGCAGGCCTGCGGTCCGCCGCTAAGCTGGGCGAACCGGCGAATCGACTGTTGGCTTGCTGACGACTGTGGCGTAGAATTCCGGTGTCAAAGCAGGTCCCGATCCGGGGAGGTACGATCATGAACAGGCTGTGGGCAACACGGCTGCCGATAGGCATTGTGGTCTTTGAAGCAGTCTTGTGTTTGTGTCTGGTTGGATGCCAGAAGAGCGAACCGACAGAACAGAAGAAAGAGGGTCCACCAATGAGCATCATCGTTAGCAGTGGGGCGTTTGCGGCCGGCCAACCTATTCCGACAAAGTATAGCGGCGAGGGCCAGGATGTCTCTCCGCCGCTTTCATGGAGCGGCGTGCCGGCCGAGACGAAGGAAATTGTGCTGATCTGTGACGATCCCGACGCGCCGACGCCCCAGCCTTGGGTCCACTGGGTGATCTACAAGATTCCGGGTGACGTCACGGCGCTGGAGGAGAACGTTGCCAAGTCGCCCCAGCCTGCCGTTCCAGCCGGGACGCTACAGGGGCGAAACTCCTGGCCCAAGGTCGGCTACGGCGGGCCGATGCCGCCGGTAGGCCACGGCATGCACCACTACTACTTCAAGGTCTATGCACTTGATGCGCCCCTGGACCTGCCGGCCGGGCAGGATAAGGCGACCGTACTGGCGGCCATGAAAGGCCACATCCTCGCCGAGGGCGAACTCATCGGGACCTACGAGCGGAAGTAAGGACTTGGTGAGGATCAATCTGTCTTCGGGGTGTTTTTGCCTCGGACGGTTCCGCGGCGGATGGCCATTTCGCCGAAACGCTCGGCGATGGCGTCCAGAGCGCGGTCGAGCTTCCTCCGCTTGCGGTGCTGGGGGCTCTCGAAGAGTTTTAGCTGCTGGCCCGCTGTGTCCTGCAATTGCGAAACCGCCATGCCCAGCAGGCGGAGCGGACGGTGATGGCGGGCTGCCCATCGATCAAACAGGCAGCTCGCCGCCTGCCAGATTTCCTCGGTCAGGTCCATTGCCTCTTCGGGCGTCCTCGAGCGACTCAACGTGGTGAAATCTCCGTATCGCAGCTTGATTGTCACTGTCCGGGCCTTCCGGCCATGACGCCGCAGCCGGCGGGCCACCTGCTCGGTCTGTTGAAGCAGCACGCGGCGCAGCTCGTCCAGCTCGGCCACATCGACGGCGAAGGTTTGCTCCTGACCGATGCTCTTGGCGCGGCTGTCCGGCGTGACGGGCCGGTTGTCCTGGCCGTTGGCCAGGCGTAGGAAGTGCTCGCCGACCTCGCCGAGGGCCTCGCGAAGCACCTTGCTCGACATCCGGCGAAGCTGACCGATCGTGCGAATGTTGAGTCTGTGGAACTGTTTTTCCGCGGCCGGCCCGACGCCCCAGAGCTTTCTGATCGGCAGCGGATCGAGCACCTGTTGGACGTTCTGCGGCGTTATGATGACCAGCCCGTTAGGTTTTTCCAGGTCGCTGGCGAGCTTGGCCAGGAACTTATTCGGCGCCAAGCCAACGCTGCAAGTCAGCTTCAGCTCCTCGCCGATGCACTGCTTGATCCTGGCGGCCGTCTCAGTCGCCGGGCCGAACAACCGCTCCGTGCCGGTTAAGTCCAGGAACGCCTCGTCGATGCTGAGCGGCTCGATGAGCGGTGTAAAGCGTCCGAAGATCGCGAAGAGCTGCTCGCTGACTTTGTGGTATCGCCGCCCGCGGACCGGAAGAACGATTGCCTGCGGGCAGAGCCGAATCGCCGTCGCCATTGGCATCGCCGAATGGCAGCCGAATTCGCGGGCCTCGTAGCTGGCCGTCGAGACCACACCGCGGCTGGCTGCGTCGCCGCCGACCAGCAGCGGCTTGCCGCACAGCTTGGGGTTGTCGAGCTTTTCGACGGCCGCGAAGAATTCGTCCATGTCGAGATGAAGAATCTGCCGGGTCATCCCGTATAAGCTTACCACCGCCGCCTGGGGCTTGCGAGCTGGCCGAAACGCCCGGATTGGCCAGTCACCACCTAAGTTCATGCCTCCCAACAGGTGGCCTTTTTAGGTGCGGAAACGCCACATTTCGGCCGATGAATCCAAGAGAATGTAAATTACTTGCCATTGTCATCTTAGGCGGTCATACTTGATATGATAAGGGTTAAACGGAATGAAGCCGTTGATGTGGGGCTTGGGAAGGCAGGCTACATTGTGTAAACCGACAATACTACTGTGCATATTGCTGGGCTGGGCGTCAGTGGCGGCAGGGCCGGAAATTCCCTCTCCGGAAGCCTCCGAGGGCGTCGAGGCAATCACGCGACCGAGCGACAGCAGAACCTTGGCATTCGTCCATCCGGGACTGGTCAAGAAGGTCCACATTGAGGACGGCCAGTGGGTCAAAGCGGGTGAGGCGCTCATCCAGTTGGACGACGCGGCCGAGAGAAAGCAGGCCGAGCAACTCAAGGCCGAAGCCGAGACCGATATTCGCATCGGAGTCGCTAAGGCCGAGTTCGACCTGGCGAAGGTGGAACTTGAGAAGATCTCCAGAGCGGCCCGCGGCGGGGCGGCCACCGACCTGGAAGTTCGCAGCGCGGAGGTCAGCGCTGAGGTTAAGAGATTGTCCCTTCAGTGGCAGCGTTTTCTGCGGGAGCAAAGCCGGCGCAAGTACGAAGAGCAAGAAATCATCTTGGAAAGGATGCAGTTGATCAGCCCGATCGACGGGCGCGTCGAGGGGATCGTTATCAAGGAAGGTGAAGCCGCCGAGGCGATGGCGAAAGTCATTCGTCTGGTGAAGATCGATCCTCTCTGGATCGAGGTTCCGGTGCCGCTGGCTCGGGCGCGGAAACTGAAGGAAGGCGCTGCGGTATGGGTGCGATTCGTCAACGGCGAGTCAGAGAGCAAGCAGGTCGAGGGCAAGATCAAACTGATCCGTTCGGAGGCCGATGCCGCCAGCGACACGTTGAACGTTAGGGTGGAGGTTCCCAACCCGTCGCGCCGCCCGGCCGGCGAGCACGTGACCGTTACATTCCCGCCGCGAGAGGCGAGTGAAGATAACAGCCAAGAAATTGCCGCACGAACTTCCCAGGTAAAAGCGAAGGCAAAGGAGTAATCCATGGCCCAAGAAGAAGCAACTCCAGGTGACAAGCCGGTAGAAGAGCAGGCCCGTGAGCAGACCGGCCAGAAGCAAATCCGCCTGCGCGTGGACGAGCGGGAGATGTCCAGCAGCTATGCCAATGCCTTCCGTACCAACGGCACGGCCGAGGAGGTCATGCTGGATTTCGGCGTGAACCTCTTAAACCCCGTTCCGGAGGAGGAAGGTCAGGGCGAGATCATATTCAAGGTCGATAATCGCGTCATCATGAACTACTACTCCGCCAAGCGGCTGGCGATCACGCTCAGCCAGTTGATTCGCCGACATGAGGAGGAGTTCGGCGAACTGGAACTGGACGTGGCCAAGCGCCGTAAGGTGGGTGATTAGCGCCTCTTAGCGCACCGACGCAGGGTGTCTGATGGCATCGGACCCCACACAGATTTCCGATTCGCTGGCAGGAGAGTCCAGCGCAACGACGGCCGAGATCGTCGACCGTCTGAGCCGCTTCGACGGTCCGCCGGAGCAGTTTCTGGTGACTCTCCTGGCCGTGCAATGCCGCCTGGCTGCCGCCGAGGCAGGGGCCATCCTGCGCGCAGAACAAGACGGCAAGGTGGAACTTCTGGCGATCTACCCCCAACAGCCCACCGGCTCGACCGCACCGGTTTGGCTGGCTCAGGCGGCAGAGTCTTCCAAGGAGGTCCTGGGCGGCGGTAAGACGGTAATTAAAGCCTTGCATGAATCGGATTCGCTCTACGGCCAACCCGCCAAGCGGCACGTGATTCTGACGCCGATTCGAGGCGCCAGCAGCGTGCGGGGCCTGGCAGCCTACCTGATCGAAAGCGGCGACGCCACCGTGCTGGGTCACTGCCGCGAGCGGCTGGAGTTGTCCATCAGCCTTTTGAGCCTATACGAAATGCGCTTGATGTTGCAGCGTCGGCAGTTCGACCTGGGCCGGCTGACGATGGCCATGGAGACGCTCTCAGCCGTCAATGAACACGATCGCTTCGCCGGTGCGGGCATGGCCGCCTGTAATGAGATTGCCTCCCGCTGGCATTGCGAGCGCGTGGGGTTGGGGTTCCTTAAAGGCCGCTACGTTCACCTCAGGTCCCTTAGCCATACCGAGAAGTTCAACCGCAAGATGAAACTCGTCCAGGACATCGAGTCGGCCATGGAAGAATGCCTCGATCAGGACGTCGAGATTCTCTACCCCGTTCCGGCTGAGGCGACCTACATCAGCCGCTCCACCAACGAGCTGTCGAAGCATCACGGTCCGATGGCCATCGTGTCTGTGCCGCTCCGGCGGAGCGGGCAGGTGGTGGGCGTGCTGACGGCGGAGCGCCCTCAGGATCGCCCATTCTCTACCGATGAGATCGAGGCGCTTCGGCTGACTTGTGACCTGTGCACGGCGCGCCTGGCGAATCTGCACGCCAGCGACAGGTGGTTTGGCGCGCGGGCCGCCGCGGCGATCCGCAAAGGCCTGAGCGTGTTGGTCGGGCCAAAGCACACCTGGGTGAAGATGCTGGTGATTGGACTGTTTGCCTTCGGTCTCTACGCGTTCATCGGACAAGGCGACTACAATGCCGATGCCTCGTTCGTCCTGGAGGCCACTCAGCAGCAGATCGTCCCCGCGCCGTTCGAAGGGTATATCGAGGCGGTTTACGTCGAACCGGGCGACAAGGTGATCGCCGGCAAAACGGTCTTGGCCAAGCTGGAAACTATTCAACTGGTCAGTGACCTGGTGAAGGCGCGGGCTGAGTATGCGGCGGCGGAGATAGAGGTCTCGGTCGCTATGGCGGCGGCTACGCCGATGGCTGACGGCAAGATTGCCGAGGCCCAGATTGCCCGGGCCAAGGCCGCCAAGACCAAGGCCCACATCGAACTGCTTGAGCGAAAGATCGCCGAGGCGGAAATCAAATCGCCCATCAGCGGTACGGTCGTCAGCCCGGACATCTCCCGCCGCATCCGAGGACACGTGGATATCGGCGATACGATGTTCGAGGTAGCGCCTGTTGAGTTGCTGCGGGCGGAGCTCTCGGTTGGCGAGGACCAAATTGCAGACGTCCTGACCGCCCAGGCCACTGCCCGCCAAGCCGGCGAGACCCTCCGCGGCAAGCTGGCGGCCGAGGGCAAACCGGCCAAGCGAATCGAATTCGAAGTCATGCGAATCAATCCGGTCGCGGAGGTCGAGGAGAAGAAGAACGTCTTCAAGGTTCGCGTGCGGCTGCTGGAGCAGCCGGGGTGGATGGCACCCGGCATGAAGGGCGTGGCGAAGATTCACATTGGCCGCCGCCGCCACGCGTATCTTTGGACGCGCAAGTTGGTCAACTGGGTGCGCATGAAATTGTGGTTGTGATTCGCTCATAGGTGGCAGCACCCGTGCCTGTCGAACGTCCGACATTCAGCGAGTCTTGGTATCGCGTTGCGAACCTGCGTCCGCGCCTGCGGGCGACGGTGCAGGTCTATCGGCAGCATTTCCGCGGGCAGATGTGGCATGTGGTCCAGGACGCCTCCAGCAATCAATTCTTCCGGCTGAACGAGGCGGCGTATCGCTTCGTGGCCCTACTGGATGGCCGGCGCACCGTCGCGGAGGTCTGGCGGATCTGCAATGAGCAGCTCGGCGACACCGCGCCCACGCAAGGCGAGGCGATCCAGTTGCTCGGGCAGCTCTATACGTCCAATTTGCTCCAGGCTGAGCTTCCTCCCGATGCCGAGGGCTTGTTTAATCGCTACAAGAAGCGTATCGCCCGCGAGGTCAAGGGGTATCTCTCAAACCTGCTGTTTATCCGCATTCCGCTATTCGATCCGGATAACCTGCTCAATGAGTTCCTCTCTGCGGTGAGGTGGGTCTTTTCGTGGGTGGGCTTTCTGCTGTGGGTCGTCCTGCTGTCGGTGGCTGGGTATTTCATTATCGGCAGGGTTGGCGAACTGGTGGACTTGGGCAAGAACATCCTCGATCCGGCCGGCCTGCCGCTTTTATACCTGAGCTTTGTTTTGGTGAAGGTCTGCCACGAATTCGGCCACTGCTTTGCTTGCAAGAAATTCGGGCGGGATTGCGGCAGTGGCGGTGAGGTCCACACGCTGGGAGTGATGTTCTTGGTGTTCACCCCGCTGCCGTACATGGACGCCTCCAGCGCCTGGGCGTTCCGGCGCAAGCGCCACCGGGTTATGGTGGGCCTGGCCGGTATGATGATTGAGCTGGGCATCGCCTCGATTGCCGCGATCGTCTGGGCCCACACGTCGCCGGGTACGGTTCACGCCGTCTGCTACAACATGATGTTCATCGCCAGCGTCTCGACGATCCTGTTCAACGCCAACCCGCTGCTGCGATTCGACGGCTACTACATCCTCTCCGACCTGCTGGAGATCGCCAACCTGCAGCATCGCTCGAGACAGTACATTTACTACCTGGTGCGGCGGTACCTCTGGGGTGTCCGCCGGGCGCGCAGTCCGGCCAACACACGAGGCGAGCGGCTCTGGTTCGTCTTTTACGGCATCGCCTCGACGGCCTATCGCGTATTCATCGTCACGGGAATCCTGCTGTTTGTGGCCAGCAAGCTCTTTTTCGTCGGCATGATGCTGGCGATCGCGGCGTGCATCGCCTGGGTGTTGGTGCCCTTGGGAAAGTTCTTGAAGTATTTGGCCACCAGCCAGGAGCTTGCTCGCGTCCGGCCGAGGGCTGTGGGGACGGTGATCTTCGTGTTGGTGGCGATTGTTGCCGGCATCGGCCTGGTCCCCGCCCCGGATCGCAGCCGAATCGAAGGGATCGTCGAGCCGGTGAAGCTGGCCTTCGTCTATCCGAAGGCTGAGGGCTTCGTCCGGCATGTCGAGCCTTCCGACCGGCACGTTCGGCCGGAATCCGACGTCCTTATCGAGGCCGAGAACCCAGTGCTCGAAGCGCGGCTGAAGATCCTGCTGGCCGAACGGGATGGTTTGCTCGCCCGCAAACGTTTGGCCGAGACAGAAAGCATCGCCGCCGCACAGAGCTTAAGTAAGGCCATCGCCGCGCTAGAGGGGCAGATTGGCAACGTGCGGGAGGAGATCGCGGCTTTGAAACTGCGCCCGCCGATCGCGGGTCGCTGGGTTTCGCCGCATATCGAGCGGCTGAAGGGCGCGTACGTCAGGCGCGGCCAGCAGATCGGACTAATTGTCAGCGACGAGGTGGTCATACTGGCGGTGGCCGGCCAGGACTTTGGCGCACTTGCCTTTGAGCAAGCCAAGATCGGCGATATTGTGGAGATCCGCGTCAAGGGCCGGCCGGACCTGGCACTTACCGGCACGATTTGTCAGAAACTGCCTGCTGGGCAGAAGAACCTGCCCTCCAGGGCCCTGGGCTATGCGATCGGCGGGTCGGTGCAGACGGCTCTGGACGATCCGAAGGGCCTCGAGGCCCAAGAGCCGTTCTTTCTGCTTCGCATCGCCCCCGACAACGGCGGCATGGTGAAACTGGCCGACGGTAGGCAGGTCAAGCTCATGACCGGGCAGCGTGTCGTGGTTCGGCTTTCGCTACCTGCCAAGCCGCTGGGCGCCCAGTGGTGGCGGGCGCTGCTGCAACTGGTTCAACGGAGGTTCCACGGCTGAGGTGCCCACTCTACCGAGCACAACGTGGCGGATGCTGGCCAACCGGGTGGTCGGTAAGGAGCTGCCCAAGGGTCTGGACGCCGCATGGGACGCCACCGTCGGCTTTACCCGCCGCATGCTCACTCGCACGCAGTGTTTCCTCCGCCGGGCCGGACGCGTCGTGGCGATGGAGAAGCGCTTCAGCGAGCTGACCGACGCCAAGCTCCGCCAGCAAGCCGAAGAGTTTCGCGACATCTTCCGCCGCGGCCGAGACACCCTGGAAGATCTCGAGCGCGCCTTCGCCGTTGTGCGTGAGGTGGCCTATCGGCAGCTCGGCGAGCGAGCATATCCGGTGCAGGTTGCCGGGGCGTTGGCAATCGATGCCGGCTGCGTCACCGAACTGGCCACCGGCGAGGGCAAGACGCTCGCGGCCACAATGCCCGCGACCATCGCTGGCTGGCGCGGTCGAGGCTGCCACATCATTACGGTCAACGACTACTTGGCCAAGCGAGACGCCGAGTGGATGGATGGCATTTATAAGGCGTGCGGCTTGCAGGTGGGTTACGTCGAGCAACAGATGCCCCCTGAGGATCGTCGCAACGCCTACCGGGCGGACATCACCTATTGCACGAACAAGGAGGTAACGGCGGATTTCTTGCGGGATCGGTTGTCGCTGGGCCGGCTGAGCGGCCTGCCGGCGGCGCTGCTGGCGAAGATCGCCCTTGGCAGCGGCACGGACCGGCTGGTCCAGCGCGGACTCGACTGCGCCATCGTGGACGAGGCCGATTCGATACTCATCGACGAGGCCGTCACGCCCCTGATCATCTCCGGACAGGCGCCCAATCCCGAGCAGGTGGAGGCCTTCCAAGACGCCGTCAAGCTCGCCTGCCAGCTCGAGCCCCAGCGCGACTACAAGGTCAGCCATCGCTACCGCGAGATCGATCTGACCGACACCGGCAAGAAGAAAGTAGCCGAACTCGCCGTGCCGATGGGTGGCGTCTGGGCCGGGAAGCGCAGGAGGGAAGAGCTGGTCACACAGGCTATCACCGCCCGCACGTTCTACCTGCGCGACAAACAATACATTCTCGACGATAGCAAGGTCGTCATCGTCGATGAATTCACCGGCCGGCTGATGCCCGACCGTGAATGGCGCGACGGGATGCACCAGGCGGTTTCGGCCAAGGAAAGCGTCCAGATCGAGCCGCCGAAGGACACCTACGCTCGCATAAGTTTTCAGCGGTTCTTCCGGCTGTACCGCAAGCTAGCCGGCATGACGGGCACGGCCGTTGAGGCCCGACGGGAATTCTGGCAGATCTATCACCTGCCGGTGGTGGTGATCCCGACAAACCGGCCTTGCATACGCCGGCAGTATCCCGACCGCGTCTACGCCACCGAGCAGGCCAAGTGGGCCGCGATAGTCCGCGAGATTATCAGGATTCAGCAAGCAGACCGGCCGGTTCTCGTCGGAACCCGCAGTGTCCGTGCCAGCGAGCATCTGAGTCAGCTGCTTGCCGCTGAAGGCCTGGAACACTCCGTCCTCAATGCCGTTCGGCACGCCGCCGAAGCGCAGATCGTAGCCGGGGCAGGTCAAAGCGGCCGAATCACCGTTGCGACGAACATGGCCGGGCGCGGCACGGATATCAAACTTGGTCGCGGCGTAGCCGAGCGGGGCGGGCTGGCCGTGATCGCCACCGAGCGCCACGAGGCCGGCCGGATCGACCGGCAACTTTACGGCCGGGCCGCACGACAGGGAGATCCCGGCAGTGCACAGGCGATCGTCTGTCTGGACGACGAGCTGGCTCGCCGTTACGCCCCGCACCTTACCGCCGCCCTGGCCCGTCGCTTCGCAGGTACTCTTGAGGAGATCTCCTCGACTATGACACGAAGAGTTTTTGACCTGGCTCAGCACCGGGCGGAGCGCATGGCCCTGCGACAACGAAAAGCGGTGCTCAACACCGATGACTGGCTGGACGAGTATCTCGGCTTTGCGGGCACCGAACGTTAAGGACGCATCTCAACGGATCAGCTATACATTTCGGGGGTTAGCATCCACATTGAGACTGTTGTTCGGCAGCCCCTGTGAAGCGCGTCGGAGTTGCCGCTAAGCTTCCGAGGCGTGTGAACTTGCTGCCTCTGGCTCGCGATGCCCAAAGTGTTTTCCCCCGCGCCTGGTGTGGGACGCCGGCCGAGGAGGTCTTCTCCACGCGTTGCCGCCAAAACCGTCACGCCTGACGAACACAATTCAAAGGATTTTCGCGGGGCGGACGTAACTTTCGACCTGCGAAAAAGGCGTTGACTTTCAACAGTGACGGCCGATATATTCAAGGTACGCGATGGAGATAGCTCCCATAAGCGGAAATCCTTGCAGAAGTACCTGCTGCGCGCAGTCATTAAAGCCGGCGAGGGGCGACTTGCCGCGGCAGCCGAAGGAGTAGAGTATTATGTCCAAGGGCGCCACCCACCCCCACCAAATTGCATCCCCAGCCTGTTTTGAACCTCTTGAAGAACGCCTGATGCTGACCACACTCAAAGGCGGGGAGTTTTTCATCTACCTCAACAGCATGAACCAGGCGGTTCGCGTCAACCTGTACGTCGGTGACTATTCCACTCAGAGCCAGCTCGACCAATTGAAACAGCTCGCCGCGATCGAATTGCTAGCCTACGACGGGGGGATCATGGATCTGCCCGGCATTCCCGGAGATGACGTCAACGGTTTGAGGTTCGCGGACATGGTAGGGAACGTCATCGAGACGACGGTCGTCCCCACGCAGGGCGTAACACGCCGGTGGATAGACTATGAGGAGCCCAACCCCCCTGACGACCCTGGAGCGCGCGGCGCACAGTTTGAGATCTACGCCATCTATATCGCACAGTCCACGGCGGATGTTGTCCTGACGATCTCCGTGCTGCAGGCAAGGGACATCCCCATCCAGGAGGTCGGTCCCGGGGCCGGCAATTGGCTGGAAGCACAGGCGACGTGGTACAACGACCTCAACACCTGGGCCTCCAGCACACCGATTCTGACGTTTTCGTCGGGAGCAGACCCGGAGGAGTTGACCGCTCCAGATCAATCCGGCGGCGTATTCGTCGGTGCGTGGCGCCACGCAAGTTTTTGGGATCCGGATAATCCTACTCTTCACCTCCCTGCCGTGCCTGATCCCACTATTCACGAGAATCAAGCGCCCCAGATCGGCTTATTCCCGGGCGGCGACATCTGGCCGGGCATCACCGTGGCCACGGAGGATTTCCAACTTCCGGTCGGCACCGCGGATCTGCCTGTCGGCAATGACGTTCATGCTGTCGCGGCCGATTCGAGTGGTGAATTCTATGTAGCTGACCTCAGCGCGTTTGACGGCGTGATCGTCAACGACGAAGACGGCGGGATCATCGGCGTGGATGTGAGCTCGCTGGCCAGCGATTCGGCCGGGACGTTCTACGCCGTGGACAACGACATCGTCGGGACGCTCGGCAGGCCTACTGACCCTGGCCTTGGCGAGGATGTGCAGGCCCTGGCCGTCGATGACGCCGGTGTGTTCTACTCCGTGGACGAGGCCACCCATCATCTAATTAGTGTCGAATGGGACCCGGTAGCTTTGGAATACGTACTTACGGACGTTGGAGAACTGCTCGACGCAGCCGAGCCCACGTTCCGCTACGACAACGTTAGGGCCCTGGATTACAACTCCTTCGACGGCACTCTGTATGCAATCGGAACGGTCACGGATACCGCCCCGGCCTTGCCGGACGCTCCCTCGCCGGCCGGGCCGTATCTGATCACCATCGATACGACCAACGCGCATGTCACCAGGCGGGCGCTGATCAACGGCGGCGTGGGCAATTACACCACGCTGGCCTTTGACTCCAGCGGGACCTGCTACTCCGTCAACACGTCAAACGAGCTGCTGACCATTGACACCAGCGACGGCAGCATCCTTACAAGCGTCGTGCTCGATGACGGCTCCTCGACCGTCACCGGTGTGGCCGGCATCGACTTTATCGGCGATACGCTCTACGGTGCGAACACCACCACGGTCTATTACATCAACGAAACCACCGCCGTCTGCACCAGCCTGGGGGCTCCGGATCTTGGTCTTGGTGTCTTCATGGGTTCGCTGGCCTACGATCCGACCAAGCCAGGCTCGCTGTACACGGCCGCCACGCCGGCTATAACCTACACATTGGCAGAGATTGAGCTTGGTTCCTCGCTTGTGAGCGTGGATTCGAGTGGCGCCGCTACGCTGGTGGACGGGCTGTTTGATTCCAGTGTCAGCACCCGAGTTTGGCGCGACGTCTACGCGCTGGATTACAACGGCAGCAGCCTGTACGCCGTGGCCTCCAGTCTCGACCTGGATCCATACACGGCAGCTTCGGCAAGGTCCCTGATCACGATTGATCCGAGTTCCGGCGAAGTTACAAGCGACGTTCCTCTGGATGTGACACTTACGGATCTGGAGACCATTGCCTTCGCCGGCACCGGTGATCTTTACGGCGTAGAGACTACCAGCAAAGACCTCTACGAAATCAATCCGGGCACGGGCAGTATCGTCGGCGGGGCGTTGGCGACGCTGGCCGGCAGCGCCGTGCTGGGCATTGAATTTCTCACGATCGGCGCCAACGAAGTGCTCTACGGCGTGACGGCCACCTCGCTGTACGCATACGACTTTGACACCGGCACCCAAACAGGAAGCGGCGCCGCGAGCCTCCTGGGCAATACCGGCCAAACGACGCTCAATTCGCTCACCTTCGACAGCAACGAGGCTGCCATCCTGTGGTCCACGGCCGACGACGGCGGATATCGCCTGACGCGGATCGATCTGTCCGCCACGCTGGTTTCTTCGAACGGCGTCGATACCGTCACGCGAGTCGCGAGGATCTTCGATTCGGCAAACTCTGCCTGGGCATACGACAACATCAAGGCACTGGAGTTCGATACCGGCGACACGCTCTACGGCGCCGGGACGCTCGTCCGTATCGATCCGGCCGCCACTGCCGCACCGGCCGGGACGTACCTGATCACGATCAACACCACCACCGGCGTGGCGACACGTCAAGGCGGCGGCGGCACGCTGAGTGTGGACCTGACGACTCTGGCGTACATCAGTGCCACTTGGTACGGCGTGACCACGGCCAACAACCTTGTCACCGTCAACATGGGCACCGCGGCACTGCCCCCGGTCGGGGCCATGAACACCGACGGCGACACCGTCGTGGGGCTGGACGATGAGGATGGCACGACCTACGCCGTTACCTATCAGAACATCTATACTGTCAACCTGGGCACGGCCGCTTGCACTCTGCTGGGCGGCGTGCCGGATCCTACCGTCTGGACGCTGACGAGCCTTACCGGCCACCCGGTCAATTCAAACGAGCTGTGGTCCACGTCGCAATTCGGCAGCAAGTACTACCTGGTAATGATCGATCCGACCAATATCGAGGCACCAGGCCAGGAAGTGGGGCGGACCATCATCGGCGGGACCATCGCCGGTAGGGTCATCAACCCCGGCAGCTTCACCATCCTCGAAATGGGCTTCTTGTGGGGGAACATAGACATCGGCGAAAACACCGATGCGATCATCATGAAAATGGGCGGCGGGGCGCTGGCTTTTGAAGAATCAGACGAGACCGACGTGGAGTACCACGCACCCTGGCTCTGGATCGACGGCGGCTTCCAGCCGATCTCTCGGATTACCGTCGACGGCACGCTCAACAGCGTTTACTCCCGGGGCGACGTTGACTGGCCCCTCTACAGCGCCATCCAGGTCGAGAACGATCCAACCGTCGTTCCGATGGGCACGTGGTACGTCGAGTACGAGAACCGCGAGCCTCCGGGGGATGCATTCGAGGTCCGGCGCGAGAGGCTTTGGCGCGAGGGCGAACTCGTCGACTGGGAAAACAACACGCCGGCCACCGCCCGGTTCCTGAACCATCCTACGGGCAACTTCCGCATCGAGGGGACCCTGGAATACACCTTTGGACTCGACCCGCTGTGGGACGTGGATTGGTACGCCGTGGCGCTGATGGCCGGCCAGACCATGACCATAAGCGGGGACCTGGAGTATTGCCAAGTTTACCTCTTTGATTTCCGGGCCAGTTGGCTGCCCGATCCGATGGATGGCATGATAGACAGCTACGGCTGGAAGTTCAGCCAGATCGAACCGCTGGGCGTCTATACGCCGATAACGTTCACCGCCCCGGCGGCGGGAATCTATTTTGTTAAGTTGGAACGCGACACGGTCTCCAACCTCGCCGTCCGCGATTATTCGCTGCAATTCACGGGCGCCACGGCAGCGTCATTAGGCGCCGTGAGCGTCATTGGCCATTACGGTTTCGAGGCCGACACATTCAACTACTACTCCGGGACTGGCCTGGCCAGCGCAGCCAACATCGCCACCAAGCAGGGGGGCGATCTCGGCGCCGTGATGATCACTGGCGACAGTTTCAACACGGTCGCCTACGCCATCGAGGGCGGCAATCTTGTGGCCTTCCAAGCCGGGAGGATCGGCCCGAGGGTCCTCCGGGGCGGCTACATCCACTGGACGGACAATAGGATCCTCTCTGACAACAACATCGGCCGGGTCGCCTCGGTGCTCCCGACCGTCGGCTACCTCAACGCCGAAATCGAGGCCGGCTCTACGGGGCTGGTCTACTACCCGGACGCCTATATCCAGAACATCTACTCCGCCGCCAACCTTGTAGAGCGCGGCCATGTCTATGCCACGGGCAGCATCGGTGTCATCGAGGTCCAGAACGCGATGGAAAACCTGACTCTGTCGGTCAATACCGACGGAAGCGGCCCGGGCGGCCGGATTGACCTCATCGACGTCCGCGGCGACTGGGGCGTTGGGGCGGATACCCCCAACGACGAGAGAGGAAGCATCGGCACCTCGGCTCCGCCTGTCCTTTACCACGGCCCGGGCGGCGACATCGGGTTCATCTTCATCGGTGGCACGATCTACAGCCGCACCGGGGGGGACGAGGCCCAGCCGCGCATTGTTACCGACGGGCGATCCACGATTCTCAACGACGACGGCGGCGGGCGAATGACCGTAACGCCGCAGCTTACACAGGCCCGCGATGCAGCCGGCATACTCACGGGCCTTACCTACATGCCCCGATACAGCTACGTCTATATCCCTGTGGAAGACTCCATTGGCGGCGTAGGCGGCGTGATCGCCAACCTGAGGATTGACGGCTCGGCGAGGCTCTCAACTACCGGAGTGGTCCAGATTTCCCAGATGGACGTTTCCATCAATGTGCCTCGTACCGCTACTGCCCTGGACCCGTTCACTGAGCTTGTCTTCGGCGGCACCGGCCAGACGGATATCTATTACCTGCACGATCGCCACACACATTCCACTTTGGAGCGTCGCACGTTCGATATCACCATTAACGGTGACCTTGTCTCGGCCAACCTCGGCGAGGGCGGATGGGGCGCCGGGCCCGACCGGGACCTCGCCAGCACATTTCCCATCGAGGACCTCATCGTTGAGAGGCTGATCGTCAGGGGCAACGTCGGCCCGCCGACGGGCACGACGGGCGCCTGGCTGCACGGCGCTGATGAAGCCGTGGACATAGACGACGGCGATACGGACGGCGACGATATTTCCCAGGAACAGCAGGAGGCCCAGTACGGCTGGTTCCACGGCCGGCACAACGGCCTCCAGATGTGGGGCAACCTCGAGCTTATGCGTGTGGATGGCTCCGTGAGGGACGTTCGTGTCTCGCGCCATGAGGACGACGACGGCGAACGCCCCGGTACGCTCTTGCCGGAGCACACGGGCAGGCTCGGCATCCTGAGGGTCAATGCCGACGACTATACGCCGATGGGGGATTGGGACGGTGTGGAGGGAATTGTCTGGGCTCGGGATCGCATCGACGCGGTGTACGTCGGCGACGGCCTGGCCGATACAGGCGTGAGCTACGCCGCCAGGGCTGCAATCATGTCCGGCTACTCCATCGGAAAGGTGGAGGTCAGCGGCCCGCGGACCGTTATCAACAACCGCGCATATGGCGAGATCCACGGCGTTATTGCCGGCTATAGGAACGATGTGGTCACCACAACCGATGAGCGCGGTTTCCAGACTGTGCAAGCGGTGGACGGAGTGGGGTTGGTTACAGCCACGAACGGCGCGTGGCTGAATTCGGCCTACATCGCCGGCTGGGACCTGGAGCTATTCCAGTATGGCTACACTCCTGAGGGTCGCTTCAGCCGCAGCAGCGTGGGCACGGTGAGCTGTTCCGGCGTGGTGGGCGGTGTGGCCGCCATGATCACCAACTCGATAATTTCCGGCCTTTACATCGGCAGGATTACCGCCGAGCTCAATACCGGCGGTATCAGCAATACCTATGTTCGGGCTGGCCTGGCGACGCCAGACGGCATCGCCATCCGCGAGATCTCCGCCGGCGGGCCGGGCATGTCCGACATGTGGATTGAAGCCGAAGCCGGGAATATCGGCACGGTCAAGGGCATAGGGCCCAACGCCGACATCATCCGAACCACCTTCGAGTGTACCGCCGGCATGAATTATGTCGGCGCCAGGGACCTGCGACTGAGTGATTTTCACATGCCGGGCACCATCAAGACGATGAACTTCACGAGGCACGCTGTCTCCAACACAGTCAAGGTAGGTGCGATCGATAAGGCCACATTTGGCGGAGACTTCGATAGCAACGTCTTCTACATCGCCGCTCAGATCGGGGCACTGACCATCGGTGGGGATTTCATCGATTCCTACGTGTATGTTCAGGGCCCGTCGGTGGCCTGGCTAAAGTCCCTGGTGGTCACCGGCGACATTTCCGGCCAGATCCTCTCTGCCGGTCAGATCGGCCAGATCATCTCCCGCACCGGCGGGATCAGCGCCGACATCAGCACGACCGAGGACGGCTGGAACGGCGACATCGCGCTGATCCAAACGGCACAGGCATATACCGGCACGCTGGAGGTGGCAGGTTCGCTTGGAAAGTTCATCACGGGCGCTTCGCTGGGCGACAATCCGGCCGCGACCGGCTCGACCCAGACGTTCAACATCTGGCAAAACGTCGGGACCATCAAGGTCGGCACGAAAAGCAGCCCGGCCAACATGTACGCCACCGTTAACATCGGCGGCAACCTGGGCACACTCGACGTTAGCGGCAACTACTATGGGAATGTCTCCGTCAACGGCGGCATGACCTGGCTGATTGTCGGTGGCCAGATGGGCGGCACGCTGAATTTCCAGGAGACATGGACCGCCAGCAACGGACTTGCTTGGCCTGCGGCGTGGACCTTCGCCGGCGATACCGATCAGACAACCGACCTGGATATTCAGAGCAATCGCGGGCGGGTTGTCGGCGATGTCGCGGCGACCGGTGAGGTGATTGCCCACACCGGCCATTACGCCGAGAACGTCGATCAGACGGTGCTGTTCAGGATCGGCGCCGACGGGATGGGCTTCGGCCTGGTCGCCCGCCGGGCGAATATCAGCTCCGACACCTACTACCTTGCCCGTGTGATCCGGGGCGGTGCGGCCGGCGATGCGCTTAGAATCTACAAGGTCGTCGGCGGCGTCGAGACCGAGCTGGCCAACACGGGCCTGCTATACAATCCAGGCGGTGGCGGCACCGACTACAAGATGCGATTCGCCTGCACGCGGGATGGAGCCAGAACGATACTCCAGGCGAAGCTGTGGGATGCATCCGGAGCCGAACCGGGCGCGTGGGCTGCGGAGGTTACAGACGACGAAGCCAGCCTCCAGGGCATTCAAGGCCGGTTCGGCCTGTACTATCAACTCTCGGGGACCACCACTGCGTGGACCGACGACTATTCGGTGAACTTCTCGCGCGGCAGCCTGACGGTCATGGGCGAGCTCAGGACGATGAAGTTCCGGACCACAGGCGATTTGTATGCCGACCTGACCATCGGCGGGTCGATTCGGAGGTTGAACCTCCGGGGCGGCGACCTCATCGGCAACCTTACCAGCCGCTACGGTTCGATCCAGGGCATCAACCTCAACGGCGGGTCGATTGTCGGCAACGTCACAGCCGGCTCGATCGGCAACATCACGGTCCGCGGCGGGAGCATTACCGGCGATATCACGACTACCGACGGCGACATCAGGTCGGTCATGGTCAATGACGGCAATTTGGACGGCAGCATTACCGCCGCCGACGGCAAGATCCATCGCCTGACCGTGATCAACGGCAGCATCCTGGCCGGGAACACCATCCAGGCAGACGGCGGATTCAGAAACATCCTTATCCGCAACGGCAACCTGCTGGCCGACATCATCTCCGGACGTGACATCAGGTCGCTGAGCGTCATCGGCGGCAATATTACCGGTGCCACGATCAGCGCCGCGGCCGGGATCAGAACGTTCAAGATCAGCGGGTCACTCAATACCTCCACGATTCGTTCGGGCACTCAGATCAGCAGGTTCTTTGCTGGTAGCATCGTCAACTCGATCGTCTCGGCCGGCTGGCACATTGGCAACGGTCGGGTTACGGGCAGCGTCACGGGTTCGCACATACTGGCCGGCTACGACGTCGGGCCCGACGGGGCGCTCGGCGGCGGCGACGACATCGCCCACAGCGGCAATATCAGATCGCTGACGATCAACGGGAACTTCAACACCTCGGTCGCAGCAGCCGGCATCGACCCGGTCAATGCCAACTTTACCGACGGCCATATCGATGCCAACGGCGTCAGCACCATCCGCCGGATGACCGTCCGCGGCAGCGCCACGGGCAGTATGATCATGGCCGATACCTCCATCGATCCGCGAGCACCGGCCGGTGCGGTGGTAACGCCGACAAATGGGACAATCGCAGGGGCAGGGACCAATTTCGGGCCGGGAACCGTAGTCGGCACGACGCTAACCGTAGGCGGCCTGACGCTCAGGCTGACAGGAGTGGGCGTGGGCAACTATCACGCGCCGACCAATACGCTCGTATTGAATAACACAACGACGCGCAGCTCGCTGAGGCTAGCCAACACCGGCGCGAACGTGAACATAATCACCACCGGCAGCGACGATAGCCAGCTTGGCACCTTCCAGACCAGCGGCGCGGTGACGCTTGCCAACACGACGATTCACGGCTCGATCAGGAGGCTCGTCGCATCGGCCGTTGCCAACGGCGCGACCTGGAATCTCTACGGCGGCGTTTCCTCGGCCTTGCTCGGCAGCCTCACCAACGCCACCATCACGACCGGCGAACTGAGGAACTGGCGAATCGGCTCGATGAGCGGCGGATCGCTGACGGCCGATGCGTTCAGGAACTTCACCGCCTCGGGATCTGTCAGCGGCAACCTGACGACCACGCTCGGCGGCGCAACGATGATCAACCTCCGCGGCGGAAGCATGAGCGGCGATACGACCGTCCTCGGGACGATCAGGAGGTTTATGGTCGGCGGGTCCCTCAGCGGCGACATCAGCATTACCAACGGCGATCTCCAGACGCTCAGGGTCGGCGGGAACGTCACCGGCGTCATCGGCGTGCCGTACGGCTCGAGCAGGTCCGTCCGCATCAGCGGCGCCTTTACGGGCAGCTTCCGCACCGGGCTGGGCATCAGGCAGTTTACCGCCGGCAGCTTTAGCGGCTTGCTGAGCACCGAAGGTGATCTAACCAAGCTGAAGGTTAGCGGCGCGATGACCGGCCGGGCACGGGCCGCCGGTAGCATTCGGAACGTCTTGCTTGGGTCGATGAGTGGCGCGATGGTGGCTGCGGGCAACGAACTGAGGATCGTTCGGATCGTCGGCAGCATGATCAACAGTTGGCTGTTCGCCGGCTTCGATCCTGGCGATGCCGGCTACATCGTCGGGGAGACCAGCAACCTGGCGATCGACGCCTTCGAGGCTCCGATCGTCCAGCCGGACCAGACCGATAAGCCCCTGGGCGGCAGCATCAGACAGGTCATCATCGGCGGGCAGATGCTTAACAGCACCATTTCCGCCGCCGTGGCGCCCGGCGAGAACGGCTACGTGAATGCGTTCGACGGCGTGTCAGCCGGTGTCGGCACGGTCAGGTTGGTGCGGGTCAATCAGGCAATTCACGGTACGGGCGGCTCAACGCAAAGCTACGGCGTCTTCGCCGCCAGCGGCACCCCCAAGGTCTACCAGTGGCGAAACCGACCGTTCCAATCCAGCGGCACGGCCACCGTCGGGACCATGGAGACGATTGCCGGCGGCCTGAAGGTCGCAGACGTCAGAACCGACTTCAGGTCCGTCACCATCTATTTCAACCAGCCGGTCAAGAAGGACACCGTCGGGACGGTCAAAACGGGCATGTCTCCGGAGTCGCTGACTGTGATCCTCTCCGAGGATGCCGATATTGATCCGTTGGTCGATACGGTCATCTCGGAAACGGTGGAGCACACGCTGAGCTTCGATAGCGCCAATTACTCCGTCACGCTCCTACTGGACGGGCAGACCTGGATGGGACTGGTCAGCGGCACCGACGCCTACATACAGGTGACACTGGATGGCTCTGTGGTGGCCAACAATCGTAACAGCCTGCTCGATGGTGAATATGAGGGCTACTTCCCGTCGGGCGACGGCGCGGCCGGTGGAGATTTCGTCTTCACCCGCGTGCTCGTCGATGCGGCTGATTCGTTCGCTGCAGCCATATCGGCCAGTGCGCTTTCGCTGACGGCGGACGCCGGGACCTTGCATTTTGGCACCGTGTTCGAGTCCGGCAGCGATACCGACATCTACTGGTTCACGGGCAGCGCTTACGACTACCTCAGCGTCCAATACTTCGGCGGCAGCCTGGCGCAGATGGCCGTATTCTTCCGCGACGACCAAGGCACAGGCGGCACCGGCGATGACACCTTCGAGGTCCTGGCTCGACACGAGCAGATGTCCTTGCCAGGCGAGACGCTCTTTGAGGCGTTTGAACTGCCTGAGGACGGCGAGTACTTCATTGCCCTGGCGCCCGTAAGCTCGCCAGGGAACTATCAGGTTGCCATCAGATTGTCCTCCAGCGACAGCCGGCTAGGGGCGCTGCCCAGCGGCGAGGAAATCGCCTACGTCAGCAACGTCGTCGGCGATCAGAACAACAATCTGGGCGCCAACAATCCCAAGCAGTTGGTCTACCTGGACTTCGACGGCGGCACGGCGACGAAATACTTCGATACCTACGGCGAGTATTTCGACGTCAGCGCCTTCGATTTGTTGGATGTCGATCCTAACCTCGACGGATTGGAGGACACCATCATTGACGGCGGCGGCGGCGTGACGGGTATCGTGGACAATGTTCTGAGCGTCTTCACGAATACACCCGCAACCCATCCGCTGGGCAGCCTGACCGTACAGCGGATCAGCGCCCCAGCCGATTGGACGACCTATCAGGCCGCCACTGAGGGGCTGTGGTTTACCACAATAGATCCCGCCACAGGGCCGCTGGTGCTCGATCCCGAGACGGACTTCACCACCGTCTTCATCGGCGAGCCGAATTACCTGGGATTTACCGGAGGAGGAATTCTCGGCGAAGCGAGCACTATTGACGTGGCCAATCAGTCCAAGGCAGATAACGCTATCGTTGTTGCCCCGAGTTTTGCGGGGTACATGGAGTACGCCTCGCTAGACCAAACGACCAGGCTCAACGAGCTTAGCCGGGCGTTCGCCATTACTGCTGCCCATGAACTGGGCCATGTGCTCGGACTGAACCACCAGCCCACAACCGGTTCACCATGGCTGAATCACGATGATCCGGATAACAACACGCTTACGACGGATGACTCCAACACCGGGCTGGCGCTGATGGCGTACGCTTCAGCCACGCAGGACATGACCTATGTCGCGGAGCTAGGCACAGCCTCGCTGCCCAGTGGTGAATTCCCAGTTGGGGAGATCGACACGGCCGATCTGCTGCTGCGGTGGTTGTCCTAAGACTGCATAGAAATTAAGACGAATTGCGGGGACAGGCGTTTTGTCGCGACAACGGCCTGCCCCCGCGTTCATTTTTGCCATAGCTTGACGCTGCACCTGCCGGGGAACGCGCCGGTTGGCAAAACAGCGGGGCCGCCCCGAGCAGGGCAGCCCCATGAATGGTCGCGGCGAACAGATTTCCTTCGTGTGGTGTCCAGCTACAGCGGATTCCTGAACGCGTCCATTTGCGATTCGGTTCCGAGGCGACAGGCTAGCTGCGGCGCTTTGACCTAACAAACAGCGCCAGGCCGCCAAGGGCAAGCATCGCCAGCGTACCCGGCTCCGGCGTGATCACGAACGCAAGGTCCAGCGACTCGCCGGTGATCGGATCGCGAAGCTCCTGCCAGTTCGACGGGAGGAACGAGTCGACGAGGGGCTCCTGCGTCGGACCGTTGTTCTGGCCCAGAAGCGGGTGCCAAACCGCGTCGTCCTCCCAGTGATCCTTCGACGTCTTCCAGCCGATACGGAAATCGTCCATGATAAATTCGGGGCTCACCATCACCCTGATGCCCAGCCAGTAGATGTTGCCGTCCTGCTGCTCAAAAGCCTCGTCCTCGGGAATGATGATGTTGTACTGGAAGTACTGCACGTGATCATCCGGTTGGTATTCTCCAAAGACCGGCTCGTACCAGCCTTGGGGCGAAGCGCCGGCAGGGCGGACGGTGAAGTCCCGCATCGCGTCGTATGACCACAGGCCCTGTCCGGGCGTGCTGTAGGTGTTGGGGTCTGACGGGTTAGGGTCCGGAACGTTGTCGAAAATGCTGAGAAAGATGGTCGTGATGCCTTGCAAGCCGTTGGGATCGGGAGGAATCCTGTCTCCGACCCACGAAGTCCAGAAATGGACGTCTGTGATCAGCCCAGTCTGGCTGCACTGGAAGTCGTCCGCCAGCATGGGCACGGTCACGTCGACGTCCCAGCCGTCAGGATCCGGCAGTTGGGGAAAATGCATCTTATGGGGATCGTTTACGTCCCAGTCTGCCGACGCTGGTGCTGCCACAAGCATAGCGAACGCAACCACCGTGGCGGTTATAAGTCCCTTTTGCATTCTTGATCTCCTCTCTTGTCCCACCGCCTCCGTTGCAGCCGGAGCCGGGCCTCCCAGGGCATCCGAATTGGCCTTGTTACGACAGACGGCTTTCAACTAACCAGGGGGCGCCGGCGGGGGCGTTGCAGCCCCCGCCCGGCGATTTCATCTGTCCAGCCCCGCTAGGCCCGCCGTCGCCTGCGGCCAAGCATCGCCAGGCCGCCAAGTGCGAGCAGCGACATCGTTGCCGGTTCCGGCACGACGTTGAGCGTGAAGGTTGCGCCAGTCGTCACGACCGCCCCGCCGTCGCCCTCGAAATCCTGCGGCATAGGCGTGATGGTCAGCAGACCGAGAGGCAGACCACCCGGGATGCTCAAATCGAGGCTTACCAACATCCCGACGCCGAAACTGGTCGAGCCGTAGGTTAGATTCTCGAAGTAGACGTCCACGGCGTTGGGGTCCATCCAGGTGTCAACCCACGTGTTGACATCCAGCGTCACCGGCAAGGCGCCGAGGAGCGGCTCGCTGTAGTCGTCTCCTATGCCGGTGTCGAAGTTATTGGGATCCCACGTGTAGCTGTCATATACCAGCCCGGGCCTGGAAAACTGCAAGGTGAAGACCGCCGACGTGATCGTGTCGTTTGCGTCGCTGGAGACAACCAAATCCAGCGTGAAGGAATCGCCCTGATTTTTCGACACCGAAGTACTGCCACCAACCTTCGGCGTAACGGTGTAATCACCATAGCCTGTGGCGGTGATGGCCAACGAGCATAAGAACACGAACGGTAAATACCTCATATCCTTCCTCCTACTTGTCGGGCGCATAGCAAGAATTTCATCTCGAGCGTTTGAGTTAATGTTTCTGAGCTCCTTTCTTGAATGGTGTTTGAGCGTTTGAGCAAGGTGCACTGCAATTGGCGTTAGCCAATCTCCATGAAACTGAGCGTTCGAGCAGCGGTTAGGCAGCTCCCTCCGCTGCTTCTTCCTCTGTGCGCTTGAGCAAAGCGCACCACAACTCCGTTAACTAATACATGCTAATCTGAGCGTTTGAGTTGACGCTTGCAGGTACTCCGTTTGCTACTTACTTTTCTCCTAGCTATTGAGCGGAGCGTGCAAAAGAGTTACTTAACTGTCTTGAGCGATTGAGCGAGGCTTACAGACTCCGTTGCACAACTCACTGTGTCTAATATACCGGCGTTTCAAGATTTGTCAATACCAAATCCGGGCCTTTGCCATTGTTTTTCTGCTGGTTCTGCTCGGTGCTTGAGCGTCTAAGTTCATCGCGGGAAAACCCAGCCGGGCTGTTTCCTTCCGGTCCGGCCCGGATTGCACCTCGAAGCTGTTCCTGGTTTATACTCGCCGACGGGCGATCAGTGCCCCGCCGCCCAGGGCCAGCAGCAGCAGGCAAGCCGGCTCCGGCACGGTCGAACCGCCGACGACGATTGCAACAAAAGCGCCGATGTCGTCGGTATCCAGCTTGCCGGAATTGTCGCAGTCGCCTACGACGTTCGGATCCAGCCCGTACGTCGAGATATACGCGTTGGGGTCCGTCATGGCCAGGACGAAGGGATTGATGTCGTCGCTGTTCAGTGAGTTGCTCTTGTCCATGTCGGCCAGCAGAACGCAGGTCAAAGTAAGGCTATCGCCGTTGGCGTCGATGGTGCCAAAGCCGTCGTCAAACGTATCAGGCACGGCGGTAATGATTGTATCGCCAAGCGCGTAGTCGTTCGGGGCAGCTAGTGTCAGGTTCATTATCGTGCCGGCGGTGTATATCGTATCGTTGCCGTCAATGATGGGGGTGCTGTTCTCGAAATAGACGTCCACGGCGTTGGGGTCGAATCCGGGCACGTCCTGGTACGTATCAAGAGCCAACGTTACGGGGAGGTTGGCCTCGCCGGGAGCGGACCAATCATCCGAGCCGCCGGTAACGTAGGGAGAATCCCACGTGTAGCCGCTGTAGGTCAGGCCGGGCTGGGAGAATTCCACAGTGAAAATGGCCGACAGATGGTAGTCGTTAGCGTCGGAAGTCAGCTCAAGGTTCAGTGTGGAAGAACGGCCGCGAACTATCGTCCCCCAGTTCCGGCCGTTCATTTCGGGCGCTAACGTATAGTCGGCCCAGGCAATTGCGGTAAGTCCCAGAATGCACGCGATGACGATAGATAGATGTCTCAACATATCGCTCTCCTGTCGCTTGACAAACGCTCCGAGAACCCTCTCGGCATTTGAGGTAAGAACTTACTCTCTCCGTAACTTCTCTGGTCCTATGATACTCGGTTTAGGCTGGATTCGTCAACGCTAAAGAAGTCGTTTCGGCGACTTTGATTGTCCCCCTTTTGGCGATGGTCAGCCCGCGCTGCCCTGGCTGGAGGGCTCTGAGCGGCCTTATTGGCGGTTCTCGCGGTAGCATTCCAGCCAGGCCATCTGGATGGCCTCCAGGAGCGCCTCGTTCGATTCACCCGGATCGTCGAATTCCTCCAGCTCCGCCACACACTTGCGGAGGTTGGTGAAGCGAACGGTAAGCGGGTCTATCTGAGGAAACTTCCGCATGAGTTGAAGTGCGATTTCCTCTGCGTCGGTCCATTTCAAGCCGGTCATGGCCTGCCACTCCTTGCGGTAAGCTAGGTCTTTTCGGGGACGTTTCGATTCCATTCAGGCAGAAAGACGGTTACATCCCCGCCGACGATCGCCTGGCAGGCAAGTCGGCTATTGGAGGTATTAGCCGGGGCAAGCTCGACGGTGTCCAGCTCGTCCTCGTCTGCCTCACAAAGGCTCTCCATGCCCTCTTCGACGATGACGTGGCAGGTTCCACACGCCCCCACCCCGCCGCATGCGTGCTCGATCTCCACGCCGTGTGCCAGGGCAATATCCAGCAGGCTGCCCGGCTGGCCGTGGGGGCCGTAAGGATACATCGCAGGATCGGCCTCCACCGTCACGCCGGCCGGCTTGAACGTCACCTGGTGTTTTGCCATCTCAAGCTCTCCGTGCTTTCCCGCAACGCCCAGGCCGCTTGTCTTTGCCTTCTGCCAACCCGAGCGGACGGCGGGAAGGATCAGATTTCTTCAAGCTTCTTGCCCTTGATGGTCTTTCGCAGCACCTCGTCCATCTGGAGTTCGGTCAGCGGCATGGCGGCCTCGTTGGCAGAGAGCATCGCCTGGTAGATCGTGTCGGGTTCGTCGCCCTTCATGGCGACCTCGAGATAGGCCACGGCCGCGTCCAGCTCTTTGCGCTGCTCGCCCGTCAGGGCGTCCGGCGCACCGGCCAGGACCTTCTCGATGGCGCCGAGGATCCGCTTGGCCTCGTTCCTCAGGTCGATGAGCCGGTGGGCGGTTAGGTCTTCGATCGCATGGGCGTAGGAGGCCTTAACCATGCGGTCCACCTCCTGGCGGGTCAGGCCGTGAGAGGGCGTAACCTGCACGGAGGCCTCCTTGCCGCTGCGCATCTCGCGGGCCGAAACGTTCAGGATGCCGTTGGCGTCGATCAGGAACGAGACGTGGATTCTGGGTGCCCCGGCCGGCATGGGCGGAATGCCCTTCAGTTGAAACTTGCCCAGCGAGCGGCAGTCTTTGACAAGCTCGCGCTCGCCCTGGAGGATGTGGATGTCGACGGACGTCTGGCCGTCAACGTAGGTGGTGAAGGTTTCGGAGGCCTGGCAGGGGACGGTGCTGTTGCGCATCACCAGCTTGCCCGTTGCCCCGCCAAGCGTCTCGATGCCCAGTGAAAGGGGGGTGACGTCCAGCAGCAGCGTATCCTGCTGCACGCCGGCGAGGATCCCCGCCTGCACGGCCGCTCCAAGGGCGACGACTTCCTCGGGGTTGATGGCGGTGTAAGGCTCGCGGCCGAAACACTCCGCAACGTACCGCCGAACCAGCGGCATGCGCGTCGTGCCGCCGACCATGATGACTTCGTCGATCCTTTCGGCGCTTAGCTCGGCGTCCTTCAGGGCCGCCTGACAATGCTCGACGGTGTGTTCGATCCAATCGGCTGCACGGGCCTCGAATTCCTCGCGCGTGATTGTCCGCCTGTAGGTTCTCTTGTCGCCCAGGTCGATCTCGACGGTGGCTTGGGCCTGGCTGGAGAGGCGAATCTTGGTCGCCTCGGCGAAGTTGCGCAGCGCCTGTCTCGTAGCCGGCGGGAAGTCCAGATCGCGGCCGAATTGCCGGCGGATCTCGCTGGTGATAAGGTCGATCAGCTCGCGGTCGAGGTCATCACCACCGAGGTGGGTATCGCCGTTGGTCGAAAGCACCTGGAAGACGCCCTCACAGACGCGAAGGATCGAGATGTCGAACGTCCCGCCGCCGAGATCGTAAACGGCGATGGTTTCATCGCGCTTTCGGCCCAGCCCATAGGCCAAGGCCGCCGCCGTCGGCTCGTTGACGATCCGCCGCACCTCCAGTCCGGCGATTCGTCCGGCGTCGCGGGTGGCCTGACGCTGGGCGTCGTCGAAGTAGGCCGGCACGGTGATGACTGCCTGGGTGATCTCCTGGGCGAGTTCGGCCTCGGCGCGGGTCTTGATCTCCCGCAGGATCATTGCGCTTAGTTCCTGGGGTGTTATGGCCTTTCCAGCTACTTGCACGCTGACCGTCTCGTGCGCGGCGGGCACGATGGGGTAGGGCAGGAACTTTAAGTCCGCCTGGATGTCGTCGATGCCCCTGCCAAGCAGGCGCTTGACCGAATAGATCGTCGTCAGCGGGTTTTCGACCGCGTGGGTTCTGGCCTCAGAGCCGACCGTAATGCCGCCGTCCGGCGAGAAGGCGATCACGCTGGGAACCAGAGCCGAACCGGCCGAATCCCGCACGAGGATGGGCCCGGCGGGCGACATGTACGCTCCGAGTGAGTTTGTGGTGCCTAAGTCAATTCCCAGTATAAGGGGCTCTGACATCGCAAAAATCCGTCGTCGTTTTGATCGCCGCCGCGGGCCCTACAGTTGCGAAAGCAGCTTTCTTACGTAAGAGACGGCGTTGAGCTGCTTGCGGATCTCGCCGAGCAAGCCCTTGCGGACGGCCTCGCAGGCTGCCGCGGGCTCCATATCGGCGAACAGTCCTGAGATTCGCTTAATCAGTCCGTCGTGCTGCGTCTGGAGGACCTCGCCAAGCCGGGCGAGCTGGGCGTCGGTGCCGGCGGCCTTGGCGTCGGCGAGCTCCTCCTGCATCATCATCATCGTTGGCAGAAAGCCCTCCGGGACGGACTTATCCTCCGCGGAGCTCTTTCCGCCGAGCAGTTCCAGCAGGTACGCCCCGCGAGAGGCGGGGTCTTTCAGGGTTCGATAGGCATCGTTGACGGTGGCCGAAACCTGTAGCGAAAGCCGTTGGACCTCCGGCGAGTCGTTGGCGTGGTAGTCCGGGTGGGCGTGACGGCTAAGGGCCAGGACCTTCTGATGCAGGATCTCTTGGTCCAGCTCGAACCGGCGCGGCACGCCCAGCATGGTGAAATAGTCCGCCGCGCCCGCCATCTGAGGAAACAACGAGTGGCAATAATCACATACAAGCGGCGTGGTCATCGGCTTGTTGCAGTGCTTGCACTTGGCGGGGGCGGCCTGGTCGGTCTTCTTCGGCATTGGCGCAGCTCACCTTCTCTGGCGTAAGGCTTACGTGGAGAAACTTGCCCCGCAGGAGCAAGTGCCCGTGGCGTTGGGATTATTGAAAACGAATCCGCCCTTGAGCAGGTCGTCGCTGTAGTCTATTTCCGTGCCGTTGAGGTAGAGGTAGCTCTTGGGGTCACAGACCACTCGCACGCCGTGCGATTCGAACATCTCGTCGTCGTCGGCCGGCCTGTCGGTGACGTCCAGGTGGTAGTTGAAGCCGCTACACCCGCCGCCCTTGATCGCCACGCGAAGGGCGCCGCCTTCCGGCATCTTATGCTCTTCGAAGACCTTCTTCATCTTCTGAGCGGCTCGCTCTGTCAACGTGATCGCCATGGCTGATCTCTCCTGGCCGAATGCGTAGTTCCCGGCCATGTCAGACTGCTATTTCGATTCCGCTTCTGTGCTGAGGAGATTTCTCTTTCTCTTCAAATCCTCCACTGCCGCCCTGACGGCGTCCTCGGCCAGTACGCTGCAATGAATCTTCACCGGCGGCAGGGAAAGTTCGCTGGCGATGTCGGTGTTCTTCAGCTCCGTTGCCTGATCGATCATCTTGCCTTTGAGCCATTCGGTTGCCAGCGAGCTGGCCGCGATCGCCGAACCGCAGCCGTACGTCTTGAATTTCGCGTTGACGATCGTCCCGTCGTCGTCCACCTCGATTTGCAGCTTCATCACGTCGCCGCATTCCGGCGCACCGACGATGCCCGTTCCTACTTTCTCGGAATTCTTATCCAGAGAGCCGACGTTCCGCGGGTTGTTAAAATGATCGATCAGTTTGTCGCTGTACGCCATCAGCGGCTTCCTTGAATCGAGCGGCCTGGCTTTGCCGGGCGCTCAGTCCGTTTTCCATTTCAGTTGGTGGATGTCCACGCCTTCCTGCGCCAGCTCATACAGCGGGCTCAGTTCGCGCAGTTCTTTGACGGCCTTGATCACCTGCTTGATGGTGAAGTCGATCTGTTCTTTGGTGGTCCAGCGTCCCAGGCTAAAGCGTATGGAGTTGTGGGCCAGATCGTCGCTTACGCCCATGGCCTGAAGCACGTGGCTGGGCTCCAGCGACGCGCTGGTGCAGGCCGAGGCCGACGAGACGGCGATGTCCTTCATCTTCATCATCAGCGACTCACCCTCGACGTAGGCGAAGGAGAAGTTGACGGTGTTGGGCAGGCGTTCGGTGGGATGGCCGTTGAGCTTGACGTGTTCCAGGCCAGCCCGGATGCCCTCGGCCAGTCGGTCGCGCAGTGCGGTCAGGCGCTTGGCCTCCTCTGGCGTTTCCTTTCGGGCGATCTCGGCTGCGGCTCCCATTCCGATAATGCCTGGCACGTTAAGCGTTCCGCTTCGCATGCCGCGCTCGTGTCCGCCGCCGTCCGTCTGGCAGACCAGCCGAACCCGTGGCCCGCGACGGCGCACGTACAACGCCCCGACTCCTTTCGGGCCGTAGATCTTGTGGCCGGAGGTGCTGAGCAGATCGACGCCCATCTGCTCGACATCGACCGGGATCTTGCCGACCGCCTGCGTGGCGTCGCAATGAAACAACACGCCGCGCCGCTTGGCCACCTTGCCGATCTGAGCGACAGGGTTAATCGTGCCGACCTCGTTGTTGGCCGCCATGATGCTAATCAGGATCGTCTTGTCCGTAATGGCCTCGGCGAGCTGCTCGGCCGAGACCTGGCCGTATTCATCGGGCTTCAACCACGTCACCTCGTATCCTTGCTGGCTCAGTCGCTTGCAGGGGTCGATGACGGCTTTGTGCTCGGCAAGGCAGGTGATGATATGGTTGCCCTTGTCCTTGTACATCTCGGCGGCGCCCTTGATGGCGAGGTTGTTGCTCTCTGTGGCTCCTGAGGTAAAGACGATGCTCTTGGCCTCGGCGCCGATTAGCTTGGCGATTTGCTGGCGGGCCGCTTCCACGGCGGCCTCGGCCTCCCAGCCGAAGGGGTGGTTGCGGCTGGCGGCGTTGCCGAACTTATCCGTCAGGTACGGCATCATCGCCTCCAGCACGCGCCGATCAACTGGTGTGGTGGCATTGTGATCCAAATAGATGGGCAGTTTCAGCGCCATGGGACGTTTCCTCACTTTTCGCTCAACGTCGCGGATGGCTCAACGATCTCCGCCAGCGTCATGGTCTTGAAAAAGTCGCTCAGCTTGCGCTGCACGCGATGAATCGGATCGACGATCGGACAACTGGCCATTAGCTTGCAGCCGCACTGGTCTGCATCGTCGGTCTGCCCTGAGATGCACTCGGCCAGGCGAATCGGACCTTCCAGCGCGGTGATCAACTCGGCGAGATTGATCTCCTCCGGCCGGTGCGCCAGGTGGTAGCCGCCGTGGGCCCCGCGGACCGACTCGACATACCCTGTCGTGGAGAGCTTTTTCAGCACGTTCATCAACAGGGCCGTCGGCACGTCGTACCGCTCGGCGATCTCTCGGGCGCTGGCCAGTTTGCCTCCTTCCAGGCTGGCCAAGTGCGCCATCGCAACCAGCCCATAACCCGTCTTCTTGGTCAAACCTAGCATGCTTTTCGCCTACATATTGTAATATCGTACCTTTATGGTGCGGATTCCACCAAAATATAGCACTTTTTTAGTACTAATTCAAGGGGGAAAGAAAATTTCCCTAACTTCCGCCATAACCGGTATAAGCGGAGAGCACCGGGCGTCGTATGGGCGGCGCCTTGAATGCCGAAAGGAGCTTGACGATGTCCCTGGAGATCAAATGGATATCACACGCCAGTTTTCGTATTGCCGCCGGTGAAACGGTTCTGTACGTCGATCCTTGGAAGCTTGAAGACGCCCCTCACGATGCCGACGTGATCTTTGTCTCTCACAGCCATCACGACCACTGCTCGCCGCCGGATATAGAGAAGGTTTCCAAGGACGGCACGGCCATCATCGCGCCCTCGGAAACCATCGAGAAACTCCACGCGGCCAACGCCGTCGATCCTGGCGAGCGGATCAGCATCAAGGGCGTCACCGTGGAGGCCGTCGCCGCCTACAACATCAAAAAGGCCTTCCACCCGAAGGGCGATCACTGGTGCGGGGCGGTATTCACAATCGCCGGCAGACGAATCTACTACGCCGGCGATACCGATCTGATCCCGGAGATGAGCGATCTGAGCGATGTGGACGTGGCACTGTTGCCGGTCGGCGGAACGTACACGCTCGATGCCGAGACAGCCGCCAACGCCTGCAAAGCGATCGGCTGCAAGGCCGCCATTCCGTACCACTGGGGCGACATCGTCGGTTCAGTTGAAGACGCCAAGAAATTCGCCGACGCCGCTACCTGCCAGGTCCACCTTCTTCAACCGGGCGAGGCTATCACGATATAGGCCGTTTCCCCAAAACCCTCGGGCTTGCTCCAGAAAGAGACCGCGCGATTGGTAGTTCTTCGTCGGATTAGCTTCGTGGCTTGCGGAACCTGACAGACTCGTCAAGAGTGACCGGACGTTAGGGAGTCAGACTGTAAGGGCCTTTCCGGGTGGCCGTTGACGCAATCGAAGAGCGTCATCCCGGCGAGCTTTTCGCAAACCGTCTGCTGAAGATCTCTCCAGAGCGGGCGGATCGGACAATCGACCTCATCGCAGCCACACGGGTTCTGCTGGCAGAGATTCAGCGCCAGCGGGCCTTCGATGGCCTCGATGAGCTGCAGGAGGGAGACATCCTTCGGATCGCGGGCGAGCATATAACCGCCTCGCTTTCCGCGAACCGGCGTGACAAGGCCGGCCCGGGACAGGGAGGCGAAAATCTTTACCAGATATTGCTTGGGAAGGTCGCGGCGGGAACAGATCTTCTCCAGGGTAATAGGGCCCCGGCCATATTCTTCCGCCAAGACGACAGCCCCCCGTAGGCCTAATTCCGCTGCAATTGAAAGCTTCATCCTTGCACTACTCCAGAGGCGAGACTACCTCCATTAAAGTCTATACCTGAAAAGCAACGTATTCAACGCATCTTTACGTAATTACCCCATCGCATCAAACGTCTCCGGCACTGGTAGTTTTACCCTGAGTGGCCCCAGCTAAGTGAGCATTCGGCCTGAGGTTAGTTCCGTTCCACGGCTCGGCTCAGGCTGGGCAGGAAGTACTCCTCCACCACATGCTCCCAGTTCATCTTTCTGGCCAGTTCATAGCCGCTCTGTATGCGGCGCTGAAGCGCATGTTCGTCCCGGCCCAGCCGCTCGGCGATGAGGTAAGCAAGGCGTTCGGCCTCGACTGATTCGATTTCGTCCCGCCGGCTGGCCGGTAAGTTCTTCAGTTCGTCCAGGCTGCACTCACCGAGCGGCCCAAGAAAGTCGGCCTCGATGATGTTCTCATCGATGGCGTTGCCTTCCGACGCCTGGTGGGCGAAGCCCATGCAGCCACATATGTTCGACACAACGCACAGCGCCCCGAAGGAGAGCGGCTCCAATTGGCTGATGCCGAACGGCTCATAGACGCTCAGCCCGAACTCCACGTCCGTTCCGCGGCGGATATCCGCGAAGGTCATCTCTTCGGGCATGCGGAGCCCGCAGGCCTGGCGGTCCCAATCCCACTGGTTGACGAAGACCGCCCGAATCGCCTGGTGGTTGCGGTTGAAATCGTCGAAGACCTCGCCGAGCACCTCTTCGCCCTGGCAGAGGTCGGGGTATCCGTGCTCGTGTTTGATTGGCCAGCCGTAGACCTGCTCCATGCGATGGACGTCCTGGCGCCGCCGCTGCCCGGCCAGCGTGCCGAGCATGAAGTAGACCGCCGATTCACCTCGGTCGGCCAGGAGCTTTTCCATTTCGTGCAGCACGCGCAGGTCTCGCCAAATTCCCTTGCTCAGGACAGGCCTGGCCACGTGAGTCAGAATCCAATTCGGCGACCATCCGAAGAGGTTCTTTGCATATTGTTGCATGCGGTTGTGGCTGGCGCGTTTTTCGGCCGGCGTCAGCAGCATGGCCGGGATGCCGTTGTAGACCAGGTCGATATCCATCGTGCGAAAATGCGGGTCGAGGAATTGCAGCTCCTCGGTGACGAACTTGCCGACCGCGAAGACGCAGTCGCAGTAGCGGGCGGCCTTGACCAGCGGATGCTTAAAACTCTCCAGGGCGGCGGGGAAGATGCTCTCAAGCTTCTGGCCGTTCTGGCGGGCTGCTTTCAGCACGTTGTAGAACATAGTGTCGTGGCCGGGCATCTTCTCGACGATCGGCCGAACCGAGGCAACCTCGTGGGCATAAAAGACCGTCCGCATGTTCGGCGTTCCGGCAAGCACCACTTTCAGCGCCGTCGGCATGCCCATGTGCTCATGAGCGAGAAATACTACCGGCTCGCCGTTACCGTCTGCGTTGATGGCCTTGATCGCCTCAAAGCCCGGCTCGGCGAGGCGAACGTACTCCTCGTACTCCCAGACGTCTTCGAACCTGTCGGACGGCACGGCGAACTTCTTGAACAGCTCGGCCTTGAAGAGGTTCAGCCGGTCCTTGTTGCTGTGGAAGACGTCGATCAGCAGCACCTCGGCTTCGACCTGCCGGTTGCTGCACGGCTCGTCGACCTTGCGCGTGCCGTAGATGATCCCGACGTCGTAGGTCTTCTCGATGGGCCGGAACTTCTCCCGCCACGGCGGAGTTTCGACGGCGTCCAGCGAACTGTAGATTACCTGCCCGCCCCGGCCTAGCCGCAGATTGACCGGCCGGTCCGTGGAAAGCAACGGCCCTAGAAGAATCGTTCGTGATACTTTGTTGGCGTAGGCTTTGGCGGTCATCAGCCCGGCGATGACCGCGCCAATGCCGCCGATCTTCTCCACCGCCTCGTGGGTGACGTGTACAACGATCATACGGCTTCCTTCACTGCCTGTTATTCTATAATCGGTCCTTGGGGATATCGACATGAGCCGGCTCAGGCCGGAGAAGTTCCCCTCTGTGAGAGGCCCAGAATGTTTTGTAAGGTTTTGCATGAGTTTGGGTTGCTTTCCGGACGTGGAAAAATCTATCCTGAATTTTGCAGGCCCTGCGAATGACGGCGAGGTCGATTATGAACATGCTGGCAAGAGGATATACCGAAAAGGCCCTTTCGGATGGCGAGATAAGGGAAATTGTCTTCTCGGCGGCTGATAGATTATCTGCCGAGGGGAAGAGCGTTCTTGTGGTCATCCCGGATCATACGCGGAGCTGCCCGCTGCCGCTGATAGCCCGCCAGTTGCATGCGGCCCTTCGGCCGCGCGTAAAGCGGCTGGATTTCATCGTCGCGCTCGGCACGCATCCGGCGCTTAGCGAAGAGGGCATCGATAAGCTTCTGGGCGTCGAGCCCGGCAAGCGAGGGGAAGTCTTTGGAGATTCAAAGGTATTCAACCATCAATGGGACTCACCCGAGGCACTGACGAGGATCGGCACGCTGGGGGCCAGTCAGATCGCGGAAATCACCGGCTGCGATCTGGCGAAATTCGCCATAGACATCGACGTTACCATCAACAAGCTCGTCTTTGACTACGACATCGTGTTGATCACCGGGCCGGTCTTCCCGCACGAGGTGGTGGGCTTTTCCGGCGGCAGCAAGTACTTCTTTCCCGGCATCTGCGGCGAGGAGCTTTTGAATTCCTTCCACTGGCTCGCCGCGGTGATCACCAATCCGAGGATCATCGGCACGAAGCACACGCCGGTGCGGGCGATATTGGAAGCTGCCGCCGACATGCTGGAGATAGAAGCTTACGCGCTCTGTATGGTCGTCAAGGGTCAAGACCTCTGCGGGCTGTACTTTGGTGAGGTTCGCCAGGCGTGGTCGGCTGCGGCTGACCTTTCGGAAAAACTGCACATCATCTATCTGGATAAACCTTTCCAGTCGGTCCTTTCCCACGCGCCGCGAATGTACGACGACCTGTGGACGGGGGGAAAGTGCATGTACAAGTTGGAGCCAGTCGTCGCCGACGGCGGAGAGCTGATCATATACGCACCGCACATCGCCGAAATCTCATACACCCACGGCCGGATCATCCGCGAGATCGGCTATCACACGCGGGACTACTTCTTGAGCCAGTGGGAGAAGTTCAAGGACTATCCGTGGGGGGTCCTGGCACACTCCACTCACGTCCGCGGCGTCGGAAGGATGGAAGCTGGCGCAGAAGTCCCGCGAATCCAGGTGACGCTGGCTACCGGCATCCCGCCCGACGTCTGCCGAGGAGTCAATCTTGGCTACCGCGACCCAGGTGAGATCGACATCTCCCACTGGCAAGGCCACGAACGCGAAGGCCGGCTGTACGTTCCCGAGGCCGGCGAGATGCTCTACAAGCTCAAAGACCCTCCCGACTGGCAGCGATTCGGCGGATGAGATTTGCCTGGCCGGCTACGGGCAGCAAGGTTCATCTGAGCACCCGCAGCTCGGTCCGGTGCCTCGAAGTGCCCCCGTGATGACCGCCACGGCACAGCCCACCCCGGCGCTTACGCTCAAGGCCTCGGTAGGGCAGTTGCCAGCGCAGGCGCCGCACTCCATGCAGGCGTCGCGGTCGATGATCCTGGCCTTGCCGTCCTCGGCGGCGAACACCCCGTGCGGGCAGACGGTCGCGCACATGCCGCAGCCGACGCACTTATCGACGTCCAAATCCAGCGTGATCACGCCCGGAAGGTATCTAAACCGAGACATCGTCAATTCCTCGCGTCCTGCGATCCCAGCGCCAGGACCGTCTATTCATATATTAGCATCGCCATGTGCTCGCAAGCAGAGCATTTCACACAAACCGCCCGGCCAGCCACAGCCCGATTCCTACGACGGCCACTAACAACTGAACTGGCACGGCCAGACGCAGCTCAAGCCGCACGCCGGAAAGCGACGTATACGGCGTCGAGCCGGTGAACATCATCGTCATGAAGCTCACCACCGCCGGCATAAGCAGCAGCCAGGCCGCCGCGCTAAGAGAATTCTCGAACCACCCGCCGCCCCACGCCAGGGCCGCCAGCGCCGCGCTGATCGCCACACCGAGGCATGCGCCTTTCAGGGCGAAGGCCCTTCCGGGCAGCCACGGCAGCAGCAGCGGTGCGCCGGCCGCCCCGGCTAGATAGGCTGTTACCAGCAGCGCCACACAGCGCCAACCGACGGCTGCGAGGCGGGCGAAGGAATAGCCGTCGCGGCCAAGCCCCGAGAGCAACAGAAAGCACACCGCAGCCAGCAGCAAGTATTTGGCCGACATCACCAGGTCGACCGGGATCAGCACCAACCGCTCGCCAATGCCGAACGTCACCTGTCGCATTTCAGGCGCAGCCTGCATGCCGGCATCGAGGAAGGCCGGCAGGTCCTCCGCCCGGATCGGCCCGTAGAGCACCTTAAAGCCGCTGCGCTTGCGGACCTCATGCGCGCTGACGCCGGTTGCGCCAAGCTGAGGAAGAATAAGCCTGCGATGCGAAACAACGCGCTCCAGGCCGGCTGCTTTGATGCGGCCGACGAGTTCGTCGGTGCCGAACGTGCCCTTGCCGGCGGCACACCAGACGTTGATGCCGCGCGTGTCAAGGACGAGGATCCAACCGTCCCGGCCGCCAAGCTGCGACCGCAGGCGGTCAAAGCTCATCTTGTAGTTTGCCGTGACAAAAACTTCCGACTGGCCCGCAGGCTTACCGACCGCATACAAGCCGGGCTCGACGCGATAGCTCATTCTCCCGATGCCCCACCTGGCCTTCCACGCCCCCAGTCTATCGGCCCGCGTCAACGTCGTCGCAACGCGCGGAACCTTCCCACCCGGCGTCTCGATCAACCCTTCGATCCAGGCCGCATCCGGCTGACCGCCACTGAGCTTCACGCCGCTCTCGGTTGGCGCAGAGCAGCAAGGTGGTTTTTGTTCCGACTCGTTCATGGAGCGGATTTAGTGTTTCGCCCGCATCTGGCGATAGTCCCGCGCGCGTGTCACTTTGCGCCGCAGCATTTTTTGTATTTCTTGCCGGACCCGCACGAGCAGGGGTCGTTTCGGCCGGGCGGCTGGTCGGTCTTTATGGGCTCGACTTTCTTGGCGTCCTTGATGAGCTTCTCTTCGGCCTCGATGTCTTGCTTACTGCGGGCCTTTTTGGCCAGGTCGCTTAGCTGTTGCTCTTTCCGGCGTTTTGTGAATCGTTCCAAGATCGGGTCGCGAGCCATCACGTCACCATCCTTCAAGCCAAAATACGAAACTCGAGATTCGAATTTCGAGTTTTTCCGTTTAGGGGTTTCTGCCGCAACACTTCTTGTATTTCTTGCCCGACCCGCAGGGACAGGGGTCGTTTCGGCCGACCTTCGGCGTCTCGCGGACGATCGTCTTGACCTTCCGCATCTCGCCGGCCTGCAGTTGTTGCTGGGCCATCTCCTGTGCGACCTGGTCGTAGGCCGAGAGCTGCTCGTGGACCATGTTGGAAATCTGATAGACGCTGGCCATTCGGGCTTCGGGCGTCAGGCGGACCTTGAAGATCATGTCTGTGACCTTCTCCCTCACGCCGGCGAGCATCTCCTGGAAGAGCCTGGCCCCCTCGCGCTTATAGGCGACGCGCGGGTCCTGCTCGGCGTAGCCGCGAAGGCCGATGCCGCTCTTGAGGTGGTCCATCCCCAGCAGGTGATCCTTCCATGAGGTATCGTAGATTTGCAACAGCACGAAGCGTTCGAGTTCGGTCATTTCGCGGCGGAGGAACTGCCTTCCGACCGCCAGCAGCCTGCCGGCTACGTCGCCGTCGAAGTCTTCCGCCGTCAGCTCGGTATCGAAGCGGCTGCGTGCAAGCTCGATGGCCGTCTCCACGTCGCCATCCGAGCCGATCTTCGCTAGAATCGTCCGTTCCAGCTCGCCGCCGGCCATCCATTGTTCGGCCATCTCCACAAGCGATCTGCGGATGTCCTCGATCTTCTGGCCGCGCAGTTGCTCGACCTCCAGGTCGGCGTCGTATTTTCTCTTCGCCCACTCCACGAGGCTGCCGAGGGCATAGACGTTTTCGGTGCCGGCCTGGCCGACCGTCAGGTCCAGGACATATTCGACGGGGTACTCGATTTCCCTTCGTCGATATGCCAAGAGGACCTTTTCGATCAGAAACTCGGTCACCTGCTCCGGCGGATCCGCCAGGTCGGCCGTCTCTGCCTCCAGGTCGAACTTGTTCCTCAGCCACTCGGCCAAGGCCGCAGCCGCGAAGTCGGCCTCCAGGTAGTGTCTTAGAGGCGAGAAGTCCAACTGATCGATCTTCTCGGCGGTGGCGGCGTAAAGGTCGGTCTCGACCTCGTGCGGTTCCATCTTGCGAAGCTGGTTCTGCGAGAGGCTGACGTTGAACCGGCTCATCGCCCAGCCGCTAAGGCCTCGCAAATCCCATTCGCTCTGATCGAGTTCGGCGTCCATGTATTCGCCGAGCGTTATGTTGATCACCGAGGAGGCCTCTTCCTTGGCGCGGTTTCGCAGTTCGTCTTCGAGGTTGGGCAGGTCCTGCAGTTCATCGGCGTGGATCTGCTCGCCTTCGATGGGTATCTGGAGGTATTGGCCGGCCCACTCGGCGATGCAGCGCCGGTGGTAATCGCCGTCGAGGTAATTAGCGACGGCCTCCTGGACGGACTGGCGCAGCATGTCCATCACGAGCCCTTCCAGGTCGCGTCCCTCGAGCATTTTCTGGCGCCGCTCGTAGAAGGTGTGCCTCTGGTGGTCCATCACCTCGTCGTACTCGAGGAGGTTCTTTCGGATCTCGAAGTTTCGCTCTTCGACCTTCTTCTGCGCCCGCTCGATGCCTTTGGTGACGAACCTGTGCTCGATGGCCGCATCGCCCTGGAGGCCGAGCTTGCCAAGTGCCTTGAGCGTCCACGGCCCGGCGAAGATGGCCATCAGATCGTCCCGCAGCGAGAGAAAGAACCTGCTGGAGCCTGGGTCGCCCTGGCGGGCGGAGCGGCCTCGAAGCTGATTGTCGATGCGGCGAGCCTCGTGGCGCTCCGTGCCGACGATGTGCAGTCCGCAGGGAACCTCCGCGCGGCAGTCGGTGCGGCCGCGGAGGGGAAAATCCGCCTCGAGCTTCGGTTTGAAGCAGTGTGCGCAGTTGGTTTCCGGGTCGTACTGCGGGCAGCAGAGGCAGCACTTGTTCGTTCCCGGGGGGAAGAGATCTTCGACGGCCAGGCCCAGCTCGGCGAGCTTCTCCGCGGTCGGCACGCGGCAGCTTTCGCAGACCGTTCCGGCCGCGAGCCTGATGTCCGTGCCGCGCCCGGCCATGTTCGTCGCGATGGTGACGTTGCCGACCATCTTTTTCGAGCCCTTTTTCAGCGGATGCTGCTGGCCGGCCAGCTTGACGATCTCGCCCTCGACGTCGGCGTCGCGTATTCGCCCGTTGAGCACGCGGTGCTCCACGCCGTAGCGGCGCGTGAGCATCTCGGATATCTTCTCGGATCTCTCGATGCTCGTCGTGCCGACCAGCACGGGCCGGCCTTGCATGCTGACCCGATGAATCTCTTCGACGAGCGCGTCGTACTTGGCCGGCGCATCGCCGTAGATGCGATCCTCGTGGTCGATGCGGTTGACAGGCCGATGCGTCGGCACGGCCGCAACGTCCAGCTTGTAAATCTTCAGAAACTCCGCCGCCTCGGTCATGGCCGTACCTGTCATGCCCGCGAGCTTCTTATAGAGCCTGAAGTAGTTTTGCAGCGTGATCGTGGCGATCGTTTGGGTTTCCTCCTTGATCGGCACCCGCTCCTTGCCCTCGACCGCCTGGTGCAGGCCGTCTGACCACTGCCGGCCGTACATCAATCGCCCCGTGAATTCGTCCACGATGATGATGTTGCCGTCCTGGACGACGTAGTCCTTGTCCTTCTCGAAAACCAGGTGTGCCCGCAGGGCCTGCTCCATCAGGTGCGGCCAGCCCATGTTCGACCCGACGTAGAAACTGCCCACACCGGCGATTTCCTGGGCCGCCCCGACACCCTCGTGCGTCATGTGCACCGATTTGCGGTCCAGCTCGATCTCATAATGCTTGGCCTCGCGGGCGAGGGCGTCTTCGGCCTCTGCAAGTTGGGCCTCGGCCTGCCGAATCTTCTTTTCGATCTTCTCGCGATTGGAGCCTTTGACCTTGGACAGCTCGCCGTTTAGGGCCTGGATCTCGCGCTTGAGCGCTTCGACGCGGCGGTTGAAGCGATCCCAGGGGCGGTTTTGGCTGATTACCTCGCGCGCGACGGCGTCGGCCTTGCCGTAGCGGTCGCTGTCTCCATAGGCCGGGCCGGAGATGATCAGCGGCGTTCGCGCCTCGTCGACCAGGATGCTGTCGACCTCGTCGATTATGGCGAAGTCCAGCGGGCCCTGGACCTGGTCGGCCGGGGACATCTTCATGTTGTCGCGCAGGTAGTCGAAGCCGAACTCGCTGTTCATGCCGTAGGTTACGTCGCAGGCGTAGGCCTTTCGGCGTATTTCGGCCTCCGGGCCGTACGCGGGCATGTCCTGCGTGATGTAGCCGACCGTCAGGCCGAGCAGTTCGAAGACCGGGCGAGCAAACTCCGCACCGACGCGGACCAGGTAGTCATTGGTCGTCACCAGGTGGACGCGCATGCCCTCCATGACGGCCAGGTAGATGGCCGGATAGCAGGCGATGGTCTTGCCTTCGCCGGTGGCCTCTTCGGCGATCCACCCTTCGTCGAGTATCATCCCCGCCACCAGTTGCACGTCGAACTGGCGGTGGTCCTGGGCCCTGCGGGAGGCCTCGCGAACCACGGCGAATACTTCGGCCTTGATCTCCTCGCGGCTTTGCCCCTCGGCCAGCCGGCGGCGGAATTCGTCCGCCTTTGCGCGGAGCTGCTCGGGCGTGAGCTTGCTGATCCGGCCTTCCAGCGGATTGGCCTGTTCGGTAACGAATCGCATCCGCCCGCGGATGATCCGCTCGTTTCGGCTGCCGCCGATCAACTTCAATAGCAACGATTTAGTTGCGCCGATCATAGATCCGTTGCAGTTCTCAGCGACACGGACTAACGGCGGCCGGACCGCCGCTTCGCCGCAACGCTTCCGGTAGTTTTTGAGTATCCCATGGGCAGGTCGGCTGAGTCAAGCCGCCTGACTTGACCAGCGCGGCAGCCGGGCGTAGGCTCTTGTGCCGCGGGCGGTTTCCGAGGGTTGTCTAATGTCGAAAGCGAAAGGCTTCGGACTGGGTCTGATCGGCTGTGGAAGCTTCGGACGGTTCTGTTTGGACGCGTTCGGCCGGCTCGATCCGGCCATCGTCCGCCCCATCGCCGCCGCACACGTCACCAGCAGGCCCGCCGCCAAGGCCGACAGCGACCTTCCCGTGCCGGTGCTTGATTCGCCGGGAAAACTGCTGGCCCGCGGCGATGTGGATGTGGTTCACATTGCCACGCCGCCGGCGAGCCACCTTCGGCTGGCCCTGATGGCACTGAAAGCCGGCAAGCACGTCCTCTGTGAAAAGCCCCTGGCCCTGACCGTCCAGCAGGCCGACGAGATGATCGCCGCCGCGGCCAAGGCTGGGCTCCTGCTGGCCGTCAGCTTCGTCATGCGCTACAACCCCGTAGCCGAGGCAACCAAGGCCGTGATCGATTCCGGCGTGCTGGGAAGGGTTCTCTCGGGCAGGCTGACGAACTGTGCTTCGGAGGCCGGCCTGGGCCCGAAGCACTGGTTCTGGGACAAGAGTATCTCCGGCGGGATCTTCATCGAACACGGCGTGCATTTCTTCGATTTGTACCGTTACTGGCTCGGCTCGGGGGGCGTCATCAGCGCACACGCCGAACGCCGCCAAGAAACCGGCCAGGAAGACCGCGTCACCTGCACCGTGCGTCACGACGGCGGTGCGTTGGTGAGCCATTATCACGGCTTCGATCAGTCACCGCTGATCAGCCGCACCGATCACCGCCTGGCCTGCGAGATGGGCGACGTCCGCGTGACGGGTTGGATTCCTCTGACGCTCGAGGTCGACGCCGCCGTGGACGATCTCGGCGCTGCCAAGCTCGCCGAATGCTGCTCTACCTGCGACATCGAGTTGCTCGCCGCCTACAAGCCCGAAGAAATGCGCACAATGGGCCGGGGCCAGAGGCGCCTCGTGACGAAGCGCATCCGCCTGCGCTACAAACCGCGCGACGACAAGCAGGCCGCATACGCCGACGATATCCGCAGTCTCTTGAAGGACCAGCTTGCGTTCATTCGCGATCGAAAGCACGTCAGGCGTGTGATCGAAACAGATGGACGAGAAGCGCTGGTCCTGGCCGAGGCGGCCGCGCAAATGGCTGAGCGATCTGCGAGCTAGCGACGCAAGTGCCGCTTGACGCAGCCAAAGCGAAATCGTACATTGCCTCGACCTTTTGTCGTGTTTGATCTGTGATGACGGAAAGTAAGCGATTTGGCCTGGGTTTAATCGGCTGCGGGACCTTCGGGCTGTTTTGCCTGGAGGCGTTCCGGCAGCTGCCTGACGTTCGCCTGGCCGCTGTGGCCGACACGCGCCGAGACGCGGCGGCCGAGGCCGCCAGGAAATTCGACGTTCCGGCTTCCAACAATCCTGCCGAGCTGATCTCACGCGATGACGTTGACATCGTCCACATTGCCACGCCTCCACGTAGCCATTACGAGCTGGCGATGGCGGCCATACGTGCCGGAAAGCACGTCCTGTGCGAAAAGCCGCTGGCGACGAGCCTTCAGCAGGGCGAGGAGCTTCTGGCCGCGGCCGCTGCTGCGGGCGTCATCCTGCCGGTTAATTTCGTTCTGCGGTACAACCCGATTACCGAGGCACTCAAGGCCGTCATCGACTCGGGCGTGCTGGGAGGCGTTCTAGCTGGACGACTGACGAACTGCGCCTACGACACGCACATGGGACCGGACCACTGGTTCTGGAACAAGGACGTCTCCGGCGGGATCTTCATCGAACACGGCGTGCACTTTTTCGATCTGTATCGCTACTGGCTTGGGCCAGGGCGGGTCATCAGCGCCCACACCGAAACACGCCAGGGCACCTGCCAGGAGGACAGGGTTACGTGCGAGATTCGCCATGAAAGCGGCGCCGTGGCCAGCCACTATCACGGCTTCGATCAGATCATGGCGATGGACCGTTCCGATCACCGGCTGGTTTGCGAGATGGGCGACATCCGCGTGGCCGGCTGGATTCCGGTTAGCCTATCCGTAGAGGCGGCCGTGGACGATGAGGCGGCGGAGCGTCTGGCCGCGTGCGTGCCAGGCTGCAATGCCGAGGCCGTCGAGCGGTTTGACGATGAGCGCGGCCAAACCGTTGGAAGGGGCAGGAAGCGGCACGTCACCCAACGGATCGTCATGAATTTCAGCCCGCAGCCGAACAGGCGGACCATCTACGCTACAAGCATTCGGGAGCTACTCGCCGACCAGATCGCCTTCATCCGCGACCCAGCTCACGCGCGCCGCATCACCGAACAGAACGGCCTCGATGCCCTGGCCCTGGCCGAGGCCGCCGCGAAAATGGCCACGAAATAACCTGCGATGGCCGCCGAGTCCTGCGGCAGGACAGTTACGCGGACGATCTGGCGAGCTTCTTGCGTTTACAGAACGTCAAAACGCTTCACAAAACAACCTCTTCGAAGATTTACATTTCTTTTACTTGACTCAAGAATCAGACCGGCCCAGGATAAGAGGGAAAGCTGTTCTTGTGGTCCTTGGGGTCTGTGTCTGACGTGAATCTCTATGAGCTGCGCCTGGGTGTCGGGCGTTTTGCCTGGCAGCGAACAGCTGCCCTTGCGCCAGGCCGGCTGACTGGAAAGAAGGTGATGCCTG